>ERZ839741.500-NODE-500-length-50393-cov-8.830883_pt1 | contig 50393 bp, 40 predicted proteins | sample MGYA00519880_ERZ839741 | MGnify/ENA primary metagenome ERZ839741 (study PRJEB31850, sample SAMEA3708851) | human gut metagenome | biome: human gut; feature: human-associated habitat; material: faeces | place: China | collected 2014 ...
GCCCAAACTTCCATCTCGCCGAAGCGCTGGCCGCCGAACTGGGCCTTGCCGCCCAGAGGCTGCTGGGTAACCAGGCTGTAAGGGCCGGTCGAACGGGCGTGGATCTTGTCGTCGACCATGTGGCCGAGCTTGAGGATGTAGGACGTACCCACGGTAATGGGCTCGCGGAACTCCTCGCCGGTGCGGCCGTCGAACAGGCGGGTCTTGCCGCGCTCGTCAAGCTGGGTGACGAACTCGGGGCGCATGTGATCGCCAAAGGCAGCGGTGGCCTTGTTGAGCATGTTCTTGTTGGCACGACGGATGACCTCGGCGATCTCGTCCTCCTTGGCGCCGTCGAAGACGGGCGTGGCGGTGAAGAACGGACCGGGGACGTACTTGTCGGAGTCGGCCTGCTCGGTATCCCAACCGCAGGCAGCAGCCCAGCCAAGGTGGCACTCGAGCAGCTGGCCGACGTTCATACGCGAAGGAACGCCCAGCGGGTTGAGGATAACGTCGATCGGGGTACCGTCAGCCATGTAGGGCATGTCCTCGACCGGCAGAACGTTACAAATAACACCCTTGTTGCCGTGGCGGCCGGCGATCTTATCGCCCTGCTGGATCTTACGACGCTGGGCGACGTAGACGCGCACCTGCTCGTTGACGCCGGGAGCCAGGTCGTCGCCGTTCTCGCGGCTAAAGCGGACGACGTCGATGACGCGGCCGTAAGCGCCGTGAGGCATCTTAAGGGAGGTGTCGCGGACATCGTGGGCCTTGGCACCGAAGATGGCGCGCAGCAGGCGCTCCTCGGCGGTCAGAGCGCTCTCGCCCTTAGGCGTGACCTTACCGACCAGGATGTCGCCAGGGCCGACCTCGGCGCCGATGCGGATGATGCCGTCCTCGTCGAGGTTGGCAAGCATGTCCTCGGAGAGGTTCGGGATCTCGCGGGTAATCTCCTCGGGGCCGAGCTTGGTGTCGCGGGCGTCGATCTCGTGACGGGTGATGTTGATGGTCGTCAGCAGGTCCTCGGCCACCAGGCGCTCGGACACGACGATACCGTCCTCGTAGTTAAAGCCTTCCCACGGCATGTATGCCACGGTGAGGTTCTGGCCCAGCGCGAGCTCGCCGTGATCGGTCGAAGGACCGTCGGCCAGAGGCTCGCCCTGCTCAACGGTATCACCGACGCGCACGAGCGGACGGTGGTTGATGCAGGTGGACTGGTTGGAGCGCTGGTACTTGGCCAGGTGATACTCGTCCATGCCGCCGGCATGCTTGACGATAATCTTGGAAGCGTCGGCAAAGATGACCTCGCCGGCGTTCTTGGCCAGGGTGACCTCGCCAGAGTCCAGGGCGGCGCGACGCTCCATGCCGGTACCGACATAGGGAGCGGCAGGGTGAACCAGCGGCACGGCCTGACGCTGCATGTTGGCGCCCATGAGCGTACGCTTGGCGTCGTCGTGCTCCAGGAACGGGATCAGCGTGGCTGCGACGGAGAGCATCTGACGCGGCGAGACGTCCATGTAGTCGACGTCCTCGACGGGCACGTCGGCGGGAGCGCCGAAGGAACCGTCGAAGTCGCGGGTACGGGCGATCACGGTGTGCGGACGGACGATCTTGCCCTCGGCATCGGTCGTGATGAACTCGTTGGTCTTGGGATCAAGCGGCGTGTTGGCCGGCGCAATGACGTGCTTCTCTTCCTCGTCAGCGGTCATCCAGTCGATCTGGTCGGTGGCAACGCCGTTCTCGACGCGGCGGAACGGGGCCTCGATGAAGCCGTACTCGTTGACGCGGGCGTAGAGGGCGAGCGAGCCGATCAGGCCGATGTTGGGGCCTTCGGGGGTCTCGATCGGGCACATGCGGCTGTAGTGCGAGTTGTGAACGTCGCGGACGGCCGTCGGCACGTTGGTGCGGCGGCTGGAGCCCGACTTGTGGCCGGCAAGACCGCCAGGGCCGAGTGCGGACAGACGGCGCTTGTGGGTCAGACCGGTCAGGGGGTTCGCCTGGTCCATGAACTGCGAGAGCTGCGAGGAACCGAAGAACTCCTTGATGGAGGCCACGATCGGACGGATGTTGATGAGCGACTGCGGGGTGATCTCGTCGATGTCCTGGGAGCTCATGCGCTCACGGACGACGCGCTCCATACGGCTCATGCCGATACGGAACTGGTTGGCGACGAGCTCACCGACGGTACGGATGCGGCGGTTGCCAAAGTGGTCGATGTCGTCGACCTTGAAGCCTTGCTCGCCGGCAGCGAGGGACAGCAGGTAGCGCAGCGTAGCGACGATATCCTCGTCGGTGAGCACCGTGACCTCTTCCTCGGTGGTGAGGTTGAGCTTCTTGTTGACCTTGTAGCGACCGACGCGGGCCAGATCGTAGCGCTGCGGGTTAAAGAGAAGGCCCTCGAGCAGGCTGCGGGAAGCGTCCACGGTGGGAGGCTCGCCCGGGCGCAGGCGACGGTAGATCTCGATAAGAGCATCCTCGTGGGTAAGGGCGGTATCGCGCTCGAGGGTGCGCTTGATCACATCGGAGTTGCCGAGCAGCTCGATGATGTCGTCGTTGGTGACGGCAATGCCAAGGGCGCGCAGGAACATCGTGGCGCTCTGCTTACGCTTACGGTCGATGGAGACCATGAGCTGGTCGCGCTTGTCGACCTCAAACTCAAGCCAGGCACCGCGGGACGGGATAATCTGGGCCTTGTAGATCTGCTTGCCCGAATCCATCTCGGAGCTGTAGTACACGCCCGGGGAGCGGACGAGCTGCGAGACGACGATACGCTCGGTACCGTTGATGATGAAGGTACCCTGATCGGTCATCATGGGGAAGTCGCCCATGAAGACGAGCTGCTCCTTGATCTCGCCGGTCTCCTTGTTGGTGAGACGGACGTCGGTCAGAAGCGGAGCCTGATAGGTCATATCCTTCTCGCGGCACTCCTCGACGGTGTGCGCGGGGTCGCCGAACTGATGCTCGCCGAAGGTAACCTCGAGAACATGGTTCTGGCTCTGGATGGGGCTGGATTCCTTGAACGCCTCACGAAGGCCCTCGTCCTTAAAACGCTCAAAGGATTCCCTTTGAACAGAGATAAGGTTGGGAAGCTCCATGGCCTCCGGGATTTTCCCGAAGCTGACGCGCTTGCGCTCAGTGGCAGTGTATGCGTAGGTCACCAGGTTTTTCCTCCTTCACGGAAATGCTCGGTGGGTTGGCGAGGCATAGCTTCGCCAGTTATCGCAACCTAATAGTTTATCAGGTACCGACCGTTGGGCAAGAAAAGCCTTGACGCGATTGAGTTTTTGGAGTAGCAAAGATTTTCGACAGAAAACACGCAGGTAGATAGGTGTGCATCGAACATCTGTTCATATATTTTCTGTGAACGAGGCCGCTGGTGCGGGTCACCAAACGGCGGAATGGCGACGAGGGTCGATCAGGCGGAAACTGCGTCCCGTTTTGAGGCCTCAAACTGGGTCGCAGTTTCCGGTTGAGCACTGTTTGGGAAAGCATATCCCGTTCTGAGCCGAAATTCCGGGTCGCAGTTTCCGCTAGTGGTTCCAACCGGAAAGCGCGTCCCAGAATTCGACCAAATTGTGGGTCGCACTTTCCGGGGCTAAGCTGTAACCTGCATAAAAAACGGGTGCAGACCGAAGTCCGCACCCGTAAATGTCGATGACCGAAGGCTTACTTGCGCATCAAGCCGCCGCGCTCGTCGATGGCGTCCCAGAAGGCGCTGGCAAAGCGAGGGTCGCTTGCGGCCATGAGGGCGTTGGTGGCCATCCAGCCAGACGGGGTACCAGTGTCGTAGCCCGAGAGCGGATCGATGACGACAGCGTACATGGCCTCGCGGTCGAGCGAACGTGCCATGGCGTCGGTCAGCTGAATCTCGCCGCCCTTACCGGCCTGCTGATCGGCCAGCAGGTCCATGACCAGCGGGCTCAGCAGGTAGCGACCGACGATGTACAGGTTGGACGGAGCCGCCTCGGGAGCGGGCTTCTCCACCAGGCCGCCGATGCGCCACACGGCACCCGGCTCGGCATCGGCAACGCCCTCGGCGCCCTCGAGCGAACCGACGCGCTCGCCGGCGATAACGCCATAGCGGCTGACTTCCTCGGGCGAGCAAGCAGCGACGGCGATAACCGAAGCGCCACCGTGCTCCTTGGAAACGGCGAGCATCTTATCGCAGATGTCGCGGTTAGGCACAACGTAGTCGCCCAGAAGAACCAGGAAGTTCTCCCCTGCCACGGCGTCGGCAGCAGAGCGGATAGCATGGCCGAGGCCCTTGGGCTCGTACTGATAGCGGAAGTCGACCGGCATACCGCCAGCGTGGGCGACGGCATCGGCATAGGCGTTCTTGCCGCGCTCGCGCAGCAGGTTCTCGAGCGAGCGATCGGGCTGGAAGTAGCTCAGCAGCTCGGGCTTACCAGGAGAGGTAACGATGATGGCATCATCGACCTCCTCGGGGTCGAGTGCCTCCTCGACGACATACTGAATGACCGGCTTGTCGAGCACCGGCAGCATCTCTTTGGGCGTGCACTTAGTGCCAGGCAGAAAACGCGTGCCAAGACCGGCGGCGGGGATGATTGCCTTCATGTTATTCAAGGATCCTTTCGCAGGCGCAGAATGCGCCCTATGCGTGCGGCACAGCGGCCGCAGACCAAATTGCGATACCGAAGTATCTTACCGCCGGAGACATACGTCGCCGTAAGGCAAACGCAATTCTTCAGCAGGTCAACGCAAATTATTGCTCGAATGGTGCAATTTTACGCCCCAGCGGTAACGGGATTGGCACGACGAAGACAGCGGTGTTCTGCGTGCCGAGCAATGGAAATGAGGGGCCAAAACAAAAAAGACGGGGCTCGCATAGCGAGTCCCGTCTGCAAAGAAATCTGGCGAGAAAGCCTGATTACTTGAGGGTGACAGCAGCGCCAGCAGCCTCGAGCTTCTCCTTGGCAGCCTCGGCGTCCTCCTTCTTGGCACCCTCGAGAACAGCCTTGGGAGCGCCCTCGACGACCTCCTTGGCCTCCTTCAGGCCAAGGTTGGTGAGCTCACGGACGGCCTTGATGACCTGGATCTTGTTGTCGCCGAAGCCCTCGAGCACGACGTCAAACTCGGTCTTCTCCTCGGCCTCAGCAGCGCCAGCAGCAGGAGCGGCGACTACAGCGGCAGGAGCAGCGGCGGAAACGCCGAAGGTGTCCTCGATAGCCTTGACGAGCTCGGAAGCCTCGAGAAGGGTCATTTCCTTAAGAGCATCGATGATCTCATCGGTGGTAAGCTTAGCCATTTCTAAGTCCTTTCGGTTTCCGTGTCTGTGCACGGAGATCAGTTAAAACACGGCGCGAATGCGCCAGGGGTGCGGCGTTGCCGCCGCGGGTGAAAACAGCGACTAGGCTGCCTTCTGCTCGGAGACCTGCTGGATCGAACGAGCGAGACCAGAGGAAACGCCGTTGACGCAGACAGCGATGTCGCGAGCGAAACCGGAGATGAGACCGGCGATCTGGCCGAGAAGCTGATCCTTGGTGGGCAGCTCGGCGATAGCCTTAACATCATCAGCGGAAACGGCCTTGCCGTCGGAGATACCGCCCTTGATCTCAAGGACGCCCTTGGACTTAGCGGAGAAGTCCTTAAGGGCCTTAGCGGCCTCGACCGGCTCGGTCTCGTAGAACACATAAGCGACGGGGCCGGCGAGGATCTCGTCAAGCTCGGGCTGCTCCTGGTTCTTGAGAGCGATCTTGACCAGGTTGTTCTTGTAGACCTTCATCTCGGCGCCGCACTCGCGAAGCTGATGACGCAGCTCCTGAGCCTGCTTAACCGTCAGACCGTTGTAGTTGACGACGAACAGACCGGCGTTCTCGGCGATACGGGACTCGATCTCTGCAACCTTGTCGATTTTGTACTGCTGGGGCATGAATTACACCTCCTCGAATTCTTTCCGGGCACGGTCCGCCACAAGGACGTGACGGGGGCATGTCCAAAAAGAAAGCCCCCGCGCTGCATGAGCGACGGGGGCGAGAAGACATATCTACTCGACCACCTCGGCTGGCGGGATATCCCATTAAGCTCGCGGGCAAATGCCCGTTTGCGCCGGCTGTCTCTGGCAGCGGATTCGTGCGTGAACCGAAAGTATTATGGCGGGGACCCCGGCGTCGGTCAACGGACACGAGGATTCGTACACAAACCCTGCATACGCTCCGACCGGGAGGGGCAGGGCGAGTTTTCCGCTCGGTCAAGTCCTGGGCTCGCACGAAGGCCACATTAAGTGGCCTTCGGCTCGTGCGGAATCTACGGAAAACTCGCCCTGCCCCTCCCGGTCGGAGCTACGTTGCCTTTGCTGCGAATCCTCGTGTCCGTTGGCCGGCGCGCCCCACTCATAATGCTTGGGTCGGTGGGCTGATGTGTTGCATCCCTGAGGACTACAAAGTCGAAATGAAGGTGGACAGGCGGTGGAGGCCTTCGTCCAAATCTTGGTCGGAGACGCAGTAGCTGAGGCGGATGTGGCCTTCGGTTCCGAAGCAGTTTCCGGGAACTAGGGCTACGTTGGCCTCTTTGATGGCTTTGATGCAGAAGGCTTCGCTTGTTAGGCCGTACTGTTTGATGCTGGGGAAGGTATAGAAGGCTCCTGCGGGCTCTACTGCATCGAGGCCCATGGCGTTTAAGGCTGCGAGTACGCGTTCGCGGCGGGCTCGGTAGACTTTGAGCATGGGGGTTGGGTCGACGGTCAGGGCTCGGGCTGCGGCGTCCATCTCGAAGGAGACGGCACTCGATACTAAGTATTGGTGAGCTTTTGCAATCTCGGCGATGACGGGGGCTGCCGCTGCGAGCCAACCCAAGCGCCAGCCGGTCATGGCCCATGGCTTGGAGAAGCTCTCGATGACGACCGTCTGCTCGCGTAGCTCCGGGTGGCGTTGGGCAAAGCGCTCGTAGCCGTCCACATAGACGAGGCGGTTGTATACGTCGTCGCAGACCACGTAGATGCCCGCCTGCTCCGCTACGCGCGCCACGGCGTCGAGCGATGCCGCGTTGAGAATGCAACCCGTGGGATTGTTGGGCGTGCAGATGACGATGGCCTTGGTCGCCGGGGTCACACAGGCGCGAAGCGCATCCTCGTCAATCTGAAATTGCGCAGGCTCCGTATCCAAAAAGACCGCTTTGGCGTGATTGGCTACGACGATGCTCTCGTACAGGCCAAAGGCCGGCGTGGGGATAATAACCTCGTCGCCGGGGTTGAGCATGGCCATGAATGTTGCCGACAGGGCCTCGGTCGCGCCGTCGGTCAGGATGACCTCGTCGGCCGAAAACGTAAGGCCCGCGTCCCCCATGTAGGCAGACAGTGCCTCGCGCAGGACAGGGCGACCGTTGTTGGGCGGATAGTGTGTGTCGCCGCGGCCCAGTGCGGCGGTCACCTCGGCGCTAATCACATCGGGCGTGGGAAAATCAGGCTCGCCGAGCGCAAGCGCGATGCATCCCGGATGCTGAGCGGCGAGCGCGTTGATTCGGCGGATACCGGAGGGCTTGAGCGTGGCAAGCGAGGTATTCATGGGCAGGCGCATGGCGTTCCTTTCGTAAGGGTTGCACTAGGATAGCGCGGCGAAGCGCCACCAGACGGTGTAACCTAAACGGAAACCAACCGGAAAGGAGGCGGCATGGAGACGATCGCGCGCGGCGATAAGCCCAAGACGTTGCAAACCATTGCGTATATCAGCATTCCCGAGAGCGCCGATCTTGAGTTTTTGCTCTGGGACCTGCAGGATGCCATCGCCGCCTATGCACAGCTTTCCGGCACTGTACTCCCCCGCCCGGTCGACTTGAAGGCGGATGATGACGATGCTGCCGCCGATGGCCTCGTGCTCGCCGTTGATGATGCATTTGATGACGGGGCGATGATCACTGTCGAGCAGATGCTCGATCGCCTTGGGAATGCAGAGACACGCGTCTATGTCGTCGTGCAGGTTGCCCACAGAAGCACCGAGGGGGCGCACATGCCCGTCAAGCGCCTGCGGGAAGCTTGCGAGCTCCGTAAACTAACGTGGTGTGGCGGCGTTGCCATCTGCGCCGGCAGCGGCATCGCAGCGCTTCGCCACTCCCCGCGCATGGGCCTCTTGCGCCGACCGTTTTCCGAAGCCATGGACAAGCTCGTGGGTGCGGTGCGTATGGGTTGCTCGGTTGAGCATGCGCAGCGACTCGGCGGCGGCAGTGCCGAGGACATCGACACCAATGGCATGGTTTGCGCCGAGCCAGCCATGCCCGCGCCGATCTGGCGAGGCGTTCTGAAACACCTCGGCGCCCGCACTCAATCAATAATCTAAATTAATAAGCTGCCCAGTCAACGGCTTCACTCCAACGCTCGACAAGCCGCTCCAAACGCCACGCCGCGTTGGCAGGACTCGTCGACGGCAGCACGATGGCAGGTAGCCCCGTCCGCTCTTGTAGATAGCGTTTGTAGAGCCGCCCGGCCGCGCCGCCGTTGCAGATAACGACCTCAATCGGCGTGACATCGGTAATGCGCTCGATATGTGCCGGCACAACGTTGCGAATGCTCGCGTCGCTCGAGCCCTTAATGTCGCAACTCTCGATCACATCCCACAGGGCCACGCCGCCGTTCAGCAGCATGGATCGCTTGGCAGCAATGGAGGCATCGAGCGTCGCGGGCTCACCGCTTGCCAAAGGATCGCCCTCGTTGGGTGGCACGAGCACACCGAGGCACGCGGCCATCACGCGCCAAAAGCGATTCTGGGGATTGCCGTAATAGAAGGCATTGGTACGCGAAAGCACTGAGGGAAACGACCCCAACACCAAGATGCGCGAGTGCTGGTCGAACAAGGGCTCGAACCCGTGCTCAATATGTTGATAGCCCTCGTCAGGCGTTGCCATGACCTAGGCCCTCGACAGATAGCGCACCTCGTAGGGCGCAAGCTCAAGAGTACCCGTCAGCTCAACCGTGGGCGCGCCGTCGGCAAGCAGGTCAACAAAGGACCCGTTGAGCTCGCCAGCGCCAAAGGTGTAAGGCTCGCCCACGGCGTTCACCGCCACGAGCATCGTCGCGTCGTCGCAGGCGCGCTCGAACAGCAGCTGCTTATTCTGGATAACCACGTTGCGATAGGCGCCGTAGTTGAGGGCACGGGCCGCCGCGTCGTCGGCCGAGCGAAGGTGCGCGAGCTGCGTGATGAACGCCGTCAGCTCGTTGGGCGCAGGCTCATCGAGCGCAGGGCGCAGCGCCCAGTCACCATCGGGGCCGCCCTTTTCGCCGGCAATCCCCCACTCGCTGCCATAGTAGACGCATGGGATGCCCGGCATGCCAAAGAGCATGCCGTAGGCGGGGCGCAGGCAGGACTTGTCCGTCAGGATACTCGCCAGGCGCGGCACGTCATGGTTGTCGACAAACGACAGCAGATGCTTGCCGCGATAAATGCACCACGGGTCACCACCAAACTGGCGATGCAGCGAGTGGGCAATCTCGAACATGTTGACCGAGTTAAAGCTGGAGTACAGACCCTTGTAGCACTCATAGTTGGTGCAGGAGTCGAGCATCTCGTCGTTGACGATCTGGTTGTAGTCGCCGTGGAGCGTCTCGCCGATCAGCACAAAATCGGGCTTGAGCTCGCGGGTAAAGGTATGCAGACGACGCATGAAGTCGCGGTCGAGCATATAGGCAACGTCCAGGCGCAGGCCGTCAACGCCAAACACGTCAGCCCAACGGCGCACGGACTCGAGCAGGTAATCGACCACAGCGGGATTTTGCAGGTTGAGCTTCACAAGCTCAAAATGGCCCTCCCAGCCCTCGTACCAAAAGCCGTCGCCGTAGCACGAGTCACCGTCAAAGTTGATGTGGAACCAATCCTTGTACGGCGAGTCCCACTTACGCTCCTGCACATCGCGGAAGGCCCAAAAGCCACGGCCCACATGGTTGAAGACGGCATCGAGCACCACGCGGATGCCGTGGGCGTGCAGCGTCTCGCACACAGCGGCAAAATCGGCATCCCCGCCAAGGCGACGGTCGATATGGCGCAGGCTGCGTGTATCGTAGCCGTGGCTATCAGATTCGAGCGGCGGGTTGATGAGCACAGCGCCAACGCCGAGTTCCTGCAGGTAGTCGGCCCATTGGGCGATCTTCATTATGGGCGCATCGGGGTTGGGCGCGGCGTTGGCAGCCTGGGCGAGCTCATCCTCGGCAACGGGTGCGGCGTTTTCGCGCAGAGCTCCGCAAAAGCCCAGCGGATAGATTTGATAGAACGTCGTCTCGTATGCCCACATAGCAACCTCCCGGTAAGCTCAACACAACGACATCCATTGTATGCCCAGCTTGTATCCTCTCCCCCAAAATAAGTTGCGATGGAATAGTTCCTGTTTGAGCCTTCAGAGGCCTTAAACAGGAACTATTCCACCGCAACTGATGAGGGAACATGATTAGGCGACAGGCTTTGCGCGGCGTATGGCTGGGAACAGTACGGTGATGGCGAGGATGACGCCCACGACAGCGATCGTGCCGCCTGCGTAGCCGATCCAGGCGATGCCGGGGCCCGACACCACGGCGCCGCCGATCGCCGTACCGGTGCCGATCCCCAGGTTGAACAGGCCCGAGAAGATCGACATGGCGACGGCCGACGAATCCGCCGGCGTGTACTTGATGAGCTCGGCCTGGAACGCCACGTTAAAGGCCGTGGAGCAGCAGCCCCATAGCGCGCAAACAGCGAGAACGGCGACGAGCGACGGTGCAACCGGACCCATGAGCAGCAGAGCCACCGGCACGCCGGAGAGCGTAATCGCGAGAAACGGGAACCGGTGCCCATCGAACAGACGGCCGAACAGCCAGCTTCCGAGCAGACCGGAGCAGCCAAACGCCGTCAGCGTCATGGTAATAGCGCTTGCGTCGACGTGCGCGACCTGCGCCAGGAAGGGCTCGATATAGCTGTAACCCGCGTAGTAGCCGGTCGCCATAAAGACCGTGACCGCGTAGAGCGCGATGAGGAACGGGTTCTTGAGGAGCTCCGGCAGTTGCTTGACGGTAAAGCGCTCACCCGCCGGCATGGCCGGAAACACCGCGGCCTGGTACACCACCGCGGCGGCAGAAAGGGCACCGACCACGGCGAATGTCATGCGCCAGCCCACGGCCAGTCCGATGGCGCGACCGATCGGCAGGCCAAAGATTTGTGCGACAGACGATCCCGTGGCGATCATGCTAATGGCGATCGCCCCGTGGCGGGCGTCGACCAGGCGCGAGGCCATGATCGAGGCGACTGACCAGAACACGGCATGCGCGCAGGCGACCACCAGACGCGCGCAAACCAAAATGGGATATGTCGGTGCCACAGCGGACAGGAACTGGCCGAGCGAAAACACGGCCAAAACGCCCAGCAGCATCCGCTTGAACTCAAAGCGCGAGGCAAACACCATAAGCGGCAGCGACAGCAGCATGACGCCCCAGGCATAGACCGAGATCATGATGCCTGCCTGGGCCTCGGTGAGCGAGAACGACGCGGCGATATCAGTCAGAAGGCCGATGGGCATGAACTCCGACGTGTTGAACACGAACGCGCAGCAGGCGAGCCCGATAAGCGGGAGCCACTGCTTGAGTGAGATGCCATCCTGTCTTGCCTGAGCCATGTAGAAACCTCTCCGATTGTCTTGAGCGGTGGGCGATTATATAGCAACGGCCCCGCATCCGTCAGTACAGATGCAGGGCCGCAATCAACTCAATACACAGAGGTTGCGCCGTCAATAAATAACTAAGCCAGCCCCAGCAATATGCCCGCCGAATGCACGACAAACGCCACGATCCAGGCGACCGTCACCTGAAACGCGAACACGGCAACGGCATAGCGCGCGCCCAACTCGCTCTTGACGGCGCCGATGGACGCCACGCAAGGCGGGTACAGCAGCGTAAAGACCAAGAACACGTAGGCGGTAAACGGCGAAAACATGGCTGACAGTGCCGCGGGAGAGGTTGCGCCCAAAAGCACCGTGAGCGTCGAGATGACGCTCTCTTTGGCAATAAGTCCCGTGACGAGCGCCGTCGATGCACGCCAGTCGCCAAAGCCGAGCGGCGCCAGCAGCGGAGCGATGATGCTACCCAGACCGGCAAGCAAGCTTTGCGACTGGTCGGCGACCACGTTAAAGCGGATGTCGAACGTCTGCAGGAACCAGATGACCACGGTAGCGGCAAAGATGATGGTAAAGGCCTTGGTGATAAAGTCCTTGGCCTTATCCCATGCCAGCATCACCGTCGTCTTGACGCTCGGCAGGCGGTAATTGGGAAGCTCCATGATAAACGGCACCGGGTCGCCCTTAAATGCCGTGCGGTTGAGCACCAGAGCGGCAATGCAGCCGACCACGATACCGATCAGATAGAGCGAGACCATGGCGGGAACTGTCGCCTGCGGGAAAAACGCCCCGCACAGCAGACCGTAGACCGGCAACTTGGCCGAGCAGCTCATGAACGGCGTGAGCATGACCGTCATCTTGCGGTCGTGCTCGGATGGGAGCGTACGGGTCGACATGATAGCCGGCACGGTGCAGCCAAAACCAACGAGCATGGGCACGAAGCTGCGGCCCGACAGACCAAAGCGGCGCAGCACCTTATCCATGACAAAGGCCACACGCGCCATGTAGCCGGAGTCTTCCAGAATGGAGAGGAACAAGAAGAGCACGACGATAATCGGCAGGAAGGTCAGCACGCTGCCCACGCCCGTAAGCACGCCGTCGACAGCCAGCGAGCGCACCACGTCGTTGGTGCCAAACGCCTTGAGGCCCGCGTCGGCCGAAGCAATGATGGCAGCGATGCCGTCCTCCATGAGGCCCTGCAACGCCGCGCCGATCACGCCAAACGTCAGCCAAAAAACGAGGCCCATGATCACCAGGAACGCCGGGATGGCCGTATAGCGACCCGTCAGGATGCGGTCGATCTTGACGGAGCGCACGTGCTCGCGGCTCTCGTGCGGCTTGACGACGCAACGCCCGCACACGTCGCCGATAAAGCTAAAGCGCATATCGGCCAGCGCGGACAGGCGATCGGTGCCGGCCTCGCCCTCCATCTGGGTAATGATGTGCTCGATGGCGTCGAGTTCGTTGCGATCCAGGTGAAGTGCCTCGGTTACCAGCTCGTCGCCCTCGACCAGCTTGGTCGCCGCAAAACGCACCGGAATATGCGCCGTCGCGGCATGGTCCTCGATAAGGTTGGCGATGCCGTGGATGCAGCGATGCAGCGCGCCGCCGTCCGGGCCATCGGGCGCGCAGAAGTCCAGGCGACCGGGGCGCTCGCGGAACCGCGCCACGTGCAAGGCATGATCAACCAACTCGCCGATGCCCTCGTTGCGGGCAGCGCTAATGGGGACAACAGGCACGCCCAACAGGCTCTCGAGCAGGTTGACGTCCACGGCGCCGCCGTTGGCCGTCACCTCGTCCATCATGTTGAGCGCGATGACCATGGGGCGATCGAGCTCCATAAGCTGCAGCGTCAGGTACAGATTGCGCTCGATGTTGGTGGCGTCGATGATGTCGATGATGGCGTCGGGATGCTCATCCAGGATAAACTGGCGGCTCACGATCTCCTCGCCCGTGTACGGCGACAGGGAGTAAATGCCGGGCAGGTCGGTAACGCTTGCCTCGGGGTGGTTGCGGATGGTGCCATCCTTGCGGTCGACCGTCACGCCGGGAAAGTTACCGACATGTTGATTGGAGCCTGTCAGCTGGTTGAACAACGTGGTCTTGCCGCAGTTCTGGTTGCCGGCGAGGGCAAAATGCAGCGGTGCGCCCTCGGGCACGGCCGTCTTCGCGGCGCGGGGCGAATACGTCCCCTCGCCGAGTGCCGGATGCTCCGTCGTGCCGATTGCGGCGTTGGCGCGCGGACCCATATCGGTGTCGTGAACGCCCACGAGCTCTATGCGAGCAGCATCGTCCTTGCGCAGCGTCAGTTCGTAGCCACGCAGGCGAATCTCGAGCGGGTCGCCCATAGGGGCGTACTTCATCATGGTGACTTCGGTGCCCGGCGTTAGGCCCATGTCCAAAATACGCTGCCGGAGCGCCTGATCGTCGGATGTCACCGATGCGACAACGGCGTCCTTTCCAATCTCGAGTGTATCGAGCTTCACGCGCTCATCCTTTCGTTAGACGCGGTTAACCGTTTACCGGGGCTAACCAACTCGTAACGACAAATGATAGCGCTCTGAACTATTTTATAAAGTCAAATACCGATGTTTACCTGCGCAAACTTTATGCGGTGCGCCCTGAAAGCTCTTTGCGCATACCGCTCAGCGAGATCGAAACGGAACCCGACCGCGCGGTAGCGGTGAGTCGATCACCCTCGACCGACCCCGTGCATGCAAAGGGCGCCTTGCCCATCAAGACGTGGGAGATAGTACCCGAGAGCTCAAAGAAATCGCCCTCAGCGCGGGCACTCGAGAGAGCGATATTGAGACCCCTGACGTTTAGTACTGCCCTGAGCGCGCCGTTCACCCCATGTGCAAACGTCACCTCGCCGCGTTTACTCCCCACCGGCGTCTGGGCCGAAACCACATACGTACCCTCAAGCATGGCTCCTCCTCTAAGCAGACTTTTTGAAACGGCCATCTAGTCTACTTTGCTGCGAGACGGCTTGCCCAGAAACCGCGAGTACACAATGACGTTCAATCAACAGATTGCTGCAAGGGGAACAAGCGTGCAAAGGGGACAGATTACTTTTGACACCATTTGCGCCAACGGACGGGATGCGGAGCGACGACCGTGCAGGTGGATTCCGGATCGTCGCTTCCTCCGTCCCCCAGCGAATCAAAACGAAGTTGCGGTGGAATAGTTCCTGTTTGATGCTTTAACCAGCAAAAACAGGAACTATTTCACCGCAACTGCAAAAGCCCGCGCTGGCAACAAATGTCACCTGCGCGGGCTTGGCGGGCGTTCAAAAAGGCACGTTACAGAGACCCACATCAGTTATGGAATGCCGAGCAGCACCGATGCGCGATGCCCGCTGGCTTACCAAGCAACGAAGCTCGCCGTAGCCTTAGACAATCGGCGCAATGCCGGCAAAGTGCAGATACAGCGAGATAACTGCCGCGACAATGACCACTGCTGCGATCAGCTTGTCGTGCAGATGCGGAAGCACCTGCTTGCCGCGGCCGCGCTCGCCCAGAATATAGACGGGGATGGCTGGGGCAAAAAGGATCGTCGTGATCATGACGCCCTGAAGACCCGTCGACCACACAAGGAACAACGTGTAGATAAAACCGAGCGTACCGAAGAAGCGTGCCTTGCCAACGCTTGGCGCATGCGGCCCGTCCAGATGCTCGTTCTTCCAGCCGATCACCATGTAATAGGCAGCCGAACAGACATACGGAACTAAAATCGTGTTGACCGCGCAGCTATAGAAGAACTGGTAGGTGCTCGCCGCCACATACGAAACAATCAAGAAGAGCTGCGTGATGCCGGAGCTTACGAGAACCGTTACCACCGGGGCATCGTGCTTGTTCGTCTTAGCAAACGCCAGCGGGAAGGAGCCCTGACGCGCCGCCTCAAACGGCGTCTCGGATGCAATGATGACGTAGCCCAGCATCGCACCGACCAGCGAGAGAATAACGCCAAGGTTTACGATGGCTGCACCAACCGGACCGATTGCGCACTCAAGAATTCCCGCCATGGAGGGCGTTGCAAGTTGTGCCATCTCCTCGCGCGGCATAATGCCGAGCGACAGCATCGAGATAATCAGATACAGCGTAAACACGGCTGCAAATCCAAGCGCCGTCGAACGACCGACGTCGCGCACATACTTTGCACGGCCCGAAATGACGACAGCGCCTTCGATACCCGTAAAGACCCAGACAAGGGCAATCATGGTCGAGACAACCTGCTCACCAAAACCGGGGCCAGCCGGCTCTCCCCAGAAGTTGTCCATAAAGATATCGACGTTGAACTTACCCAGGAGCACAATGCTCAGCACAAAAAGCCCCAGCGGCACCAGCTTCGCCAAGGTGACGATCGTGTTGATGCCGGCAGCTTCCTTAACGCCGCGAAGCACGAGAGCGGTTAGGAACCACAAAAACACGCTGGCGCAGACGATGGAAAGCATATTGTTGCCCGTACCGAACGCAGGGAAGAAATAGCCCAGCGCGCTAAACAGCAAGAGCGCAAAGCTCACATTGGAAAGACATGCGCTGATCCAGTAGCCCCAAGCGGAGTTGAATCCAACGTAATCGCCAAAACCGGCCGCAGCGTATGCATAGATGCCGCCAGTCAGGTCTGGACGAGCCTGAGATAAACCGTTGAATACCATCATCAGCGCAAAGACGCCAATGAAGCAAATTCCCCACGAAACGATAACCGCGCCGGTATTGGCTCCGCCTGCCGCCATATCGCCGGCAAGAGAAAAGATGCCGCCGCAAATGCTCGCAGTGATGACCATCATGGTCAGACGAAAGAGATCGAGGCCATTAGGGTCGATAATCTCTTCATTTTGAGCTTTAGAGGCCATTGTATGTGCACCCCCTTCATCATGTGATCGAACGAAAGATGGCCCGGACGTCCCGAATCGGGTGCCGGGCCATCGGTCAAGCGATCATCAGACTGTTACAGCTATCGCGTTAGAAGCGCAGCGACAGGCAAGAAAGGCCGCCGTCGACCTTGCGATACTCGGAGGTGTCGACGACGAGCGTCTTGTAGCCCAGATCCTGCACGGCCTTGAGCACGGTCGGATAGCCCTCGGCAACGATGACCGTACCGTTGACCCAGATGCAGTTGGCGCCGTAAGCCTCGTCCTCGGGCACGACGATCTTGTTGTACTGGGCAAAGTCGGGCTTATCGATGAACTCACCAGAGACGAGCATGTTGTTGTCCTCGATATAGTTGACGCCCGTCTTGAGGTGCAGGACCTCCTCCAGCGGAACCTCGGAACCCTCGAGGCCCCAGCCCTCGAGAATCTCGCAGAACTGGCGGATGCCCTCTTCGTTGGTGCGAGCGGAGCGACCGACGTAGAAATGGTCGCCGACCATCATGACGTCGCCGCCGTCGAGCGTGCCCGGAGAAACGATGTGCTTAACATGCTCGTCGTCAAAGAAGCGGCGGACGGCCGGCTCGATCTCATCCTTCTCGCCGTTGCGGCTATCGGCACCGGGGTTGGTAATGATGGCGCCGCAGCGAGTGATAACGGCCGGATCTTCGACGAAGCAGCTGTCGGGATACTGCTCGAGAGCCGGCAGCACCGACACGTCAACGCCGCACTGCTCGAGTGCGTGCTCGTAATCGTAATGCTCCTCGATAGCGCGCTCGTAGATGGGCTGGCCAAGCTCGGGAGCGCTCGTGATGCCATTGCTCAGGGACTTGCCGGGACGACGGATGATGACGTGGCTGAACTTGGTCATGATGATCCTCCTTGGATCTCATAGTACTGAGCGGACTTCCTTGCGTCCGCCTTCCTTCCGATGGCTTTATCTTAGGGTGTCTTTGCTGTTTTGTATATTGTATACAATCCTGAACGGTAGATATTTTTCGGTGAACGTATTTTTGCTTCCTAGGGTCAGGTAGCATGATTTAGCTGGTCGTTCTATAATCAAATTAGCCTATTCAAACCAAACGTATTTAAATTTGAAAATATACAGTTAAGGTATATAAGCTCATGGAAACACTCAGAAGACCCTTGAAGGATCATGTATACGACTATATTTCGAGTCGCATAGACGCCGGCGAGCTTTCGGCCGGCGACCGTGTGAGCGAGCAAGCGATCTGCGATGCCATGGGCGTGTCGCGCACGCCGGTTCGCGAGGCGCTCATCCAGCTGGCAAGCGACGGCTATCTGGACAACCTCCCCCGCCGCGGATTCCGCGTCCGTGGGTTCGATCAGCAAAACGCCGTTGAAGTCTTTGAGATTATGGGGCCGCTCGACGGGCAGGCGGCATACCTTGCCTGCCCCCTCCTGACCGAAGAGGACATCATGCAGCTAAAGTTCTTGGTTGGATCCATGGACCTCGCGATCCAAGGCGGTCTTATCCGAAAGTACGACGACATTCAGCGGGACTTTCACCTTACGTACTTCAACCGCTGCGGCAACGACCGTCTGCGCGACATGATTTCGCAACTCGAGCGTTGCTTTATCAAACGCGATTACGAGACCGTCGATCAGGAGACGGCGTGCAAACTGCTGGGTATAGCCAATGCCGAGCATGCCCACATTCTTGAGCTGTTCGAAGCGCGGGATGCGGCGGCCGTGCGAGACTACGTTCGCGATGTCCATTGGAACACGGAGAACGCCCAGTTCACCGTTTGGTAGGAAAGCAACAAGGGACGACATCGGTCTTAAACCTTGACGCCAGCACCGCCCAAACTGATCCATTTTCCTCCGTCCCCGAGGGATCAGCGACGCCCTTCTGGAAAGCGCATCCCACCATCCGGGCGAATTCCGGGATACCGTTTCCCGATGGGGCCTCTCGGGGAAATTGCGTCCCAGAATTCTGGCTCGAAACGGGATATGGTTTCCCAAACAGGCCTCTTGCGGAAAATGCATCCCGGAATCCCTGCCCGAAACGGGACGCGCTTTCCCAGTCGAGGCCCTACGGGAAACTGCATCCCGGAATCCGCGCCCAAACCGGGACGCAGTTTCCGGGCGGGGCATCAAAAACAAAGTTGCGGTGGAATAGTCCCTGCTTGGGCTGGTTGAGGGCTTAAATAGGAACTATTTCACCGCAAGTTATTGAGGGGATGTCCGTCCTCTTACAGATGGCGTTCCAAAAAGCGGAAAGCTAGGCGAATCCAGGGACGGACCGCCACTTGCTTGTCCTCATTGTCGACCGCAGTGTTGGCGTTGCCGAGCGAAAGGCCGTGGCCACCCTGGTCAAAGACGTGCATCTCGCATGCAACGCCCTCCTCGGCCATGCGCTGCGCAAACGGGTAAACCTGCGCGATCGGCGCCGTCTTGTCGTCGGACACGCCCCACACAAAGGTCGGGGGCATCTGACGCGAAACATGCGTGGTAGGGCAAATGTCGGCCAGGTGCTCGTCGGTCGCCTCGCCGCCCGTCACCATCGACAGATAGTCGTTGAGCAAATCGCGCCCCGTCTTGCCACCCGTCTTGGGCACGCGCAGGTCGATGCGCGGGTCGCGTGTCTGCATATCACGCACATAGGCAAGGTCGAGCAACGGATAGCCCAGCACCACGGCATCGGGGCGAATATCTTCCGCGCGCGCCCCTGCCAGGCCCGCGAAGGGACCAGTCTTCCATTGCGTTGCCAGCGAAGCGCAAATCATGCCGCCCGCCGAGAAGCCCACGATGCACACGCGCTTGGGATCGACATGCCACTCGTCGGCGTTGGCGCGCACGGTAGCGACCATCTTGGCGAGGTCCGCCTGCGGGTGCGGAAAACTCACGTCACCCGTGCCACTCGTCACATAGTTGAGCACAAAGGCCTGGTAACCGTGATCCAAAAACGCAAACGCCACGGGATCCTGCTCGTGCGGAGCGATATGCGTAAACCCGCCTCCGCCGCAGATGATCACCGCGGGGCGGCGGCCATTGGGCTTGTCGGGCAGCGGCTCGGCACCCAAATACGTAAACGTCGCCGGATAATCCTCGGTCGGCTCCTCGCCCCACAGCGCGTGATTCTCGACAATCATATGTGCTCCCTTCGCGCAGATTATGCGCACTCATTTTTCGCTCTCAAGCGTACCCCAGTTGGGCCCAGGGCGCAGAAACACTCCCGCAATAAGTTCACCTTCAACTGATATATCACATAATCCCAGCTCAGCGCTATCGTTTCACAGCGTAAAATAGGAGCGCTGACCGTGCCGGGAAACACATACGAAACGTTTCCGGCAAACCACACGCGTGCAACATGCACGCCTGATACGTTGGAGGCAACTATGGGTCTGCTCGATTCGCTTAAGTCCACCTTCACCTCGACGGGCGAGGCGTCCGTTCCGCCCGCAGCAAGCTTCGCCACCCGCGAAGGCGTCATCTATGCCCCCGTCAACGGCGTGCTCGTCAACCTGGACGAGGTCCCCGACGAGACCATCGCCTCGGGCATGCTCGGTCAGGGCTACGGCATCGAGCCCATCACTGGCACCATCTATGCGCCCGCCAACGGTCGCATCGGCGCCACCACCGTCACCAATCACTCCATCGGCATGATCACCGAGGACGGCCTGCGCGTGTTCATCCATGTTGGCCTGGGCACCGTGGAAATGAACGGCAAGGGTTTTGCCCGCTTTGTCGAGATGGGTGACACGGTCAAGGCCGGCCAGCCGCTCATCAGCTTCGACCGCAACGCTATCAAGGCCGCCGGTCACGAGGACATCGTGACCGTCATCATCTCTGAGCTCGACCGCCTCAAGAGCATCGACCACGTCGGCGAGTCTGGCACGCTTATCGGCGGCAATCCGCTCGTCAAGCTTGGCGATCCGCTGCTGGTTGCCAAGACCAAGTAGCCGATCATCATCGCATAAAGGCTCAACCACCCGTGCATCTTTGCCGCATCTGTGTTGTTGTTTTTGCCTATGTAGAGGTTCTGAAACGTTTCTATATAGGCAGCTGAGCATCAACGCAGGTGCGGCTTTTGCGTAGCGAAGCATCGCCCCGCGGCATGTTGTTCAACCGCACGAACCCCCTTCCTTTGTCTGCACAGAGCGCTAGACTGCTAGGTCGACATTGGAGGAAAGATCGATGCAAAACACACCCACGGGCGCCGCACATGCCGCGCCTCAACGCAACCAACGCATCGTCGCGCTCGACGGGCTTCGCGCCCTCGCCATCGCCGGCGTCGTCCTATATCACCTTCGCCCCAGCCGCCTGACCGGCGGTTTTTTGGGCGTTACACTCTTCTTTACGCTGAGTGGCTATCTCGCCACCAAAAGCATTATGCGGGCCACGGCACGCGACGGATTCTCATACCCGCGCTATATCTGCCGCCGCGTTGCGCGCATGATGCCGCCGATTGTCGTGACCATCGCGCTTACCGCCGTCGCCACCTACATCGCGGCCCCGAGCCTACTCCCCAAGGTGCAGCAGGATGCACTGCCATCGGCACTCTTTTTGAGCAACTGGTTCTACATCTTCCGCAACGTCTCGTATTTCGCCGCCGCGGGGCTCCCCTCGCCGCTCACGCACCTGTGGTTCTGTGCTGTCACTATGCAGTTCTATCTGGTATGGCCGGTCATCCTTATGGCGCTGTGCAGCAAAACCAGGTCTCGCAACACCGCCATCGGCATCACGATCGCATTCGCGCTTGTATCGACGGCAGCCATGGTCCTCATGTTTAATCCCACCGCCGACACATCGCGCGTCTACTACGGAACCGACGCCCGTGCCGCCGAGCTTCTATGCGGAGCCTTAGCCGCCATCGCCGCGCCGCGTCTGCGCGAGATACTGAGCGGTGACATCCATACCCCCGGCGCCAACAAGGGCATCTCAAAGGTCAACGCGATTTCTATCGCGTGGCTCGTTGCCGTTATAGCCGGCGCACTCATGCTGACCGGAGAGAGCGCCTGGCTCTACCGCGGCGGCTTTTTGCTGCTTGCCCTCGTCACCGGACTCCTCATCATCTGCGTGCAGAATACGGGGTGCATCGTGCGTCGCCTGTTGTCGGTCAAGCCGCTCGTCTGGCTGGGTCAGCGCTCATTCTCGGTCTATCTGGTGCACTATCCCCTACTGCTTCTTATGAACCCCGCAACCCGCACTACCCGCATCGCCTGGTGGGAGCAGGCGCTACAGCTTGTGGTGATCCTTACGGTTGCCGAGGTCTTCTATCGTCTCGTCGAACGTCCTTGGTCCCGCCAGCCCGCCCAGCAGGGCAACACGGCAAAGACGCACGTCCTTTCGCCCGCCATGGCACTTTCTGCGCTTGGCGCCGTATGCGTCGCCGCACTTGCCTTCGCGCCGCTTGACTGGGCAGGCATCGCCACCGCCCGCGCCGAGCAGCTCCGTCCCGAGCTTACCCAGAACGCGACCTCGTCCCAGGACAACGGAGTCAACGACAAGAGCGCCGAGCCCGCATCCGGTAAAGACTCCCAGCCCAGCGACACCGCATCCGATGACGCCACCAAACAAAAACCCAAAGAGGGACCTATCGCCGAAAAGGTCCCCAAGAACTTGGACTGGAAGAGCTTTACCTACGACGAGGCAACCGGAACCTGCGACGCCCGCGTGCTCATGATCGGTGACTCGGTCACCGCAGGTGCCCAACCTGGCATTCAGGCGGCGCTTCCCAACGCGTACATCGACGGCGTGGTGAGCCGCCAGTTCTACACCTTCCAGGATGTCTATGCACAGGACAGTGCCAACTACGATCCGAGCGTGGTCATCTGCGCGCTTGGCACCAACGGCCTCATCCGAGACCCCCAGCAAGTGCAGGACGTGATTAATGCCGTGGGCGGCAAGCCCATCTACTTTGTGACCGTGCGCGTACCGCTCGAGCTACAGGACCGCAATAACCAGACGATTCGCGACGTCTGCGCCCAAAACGACAACGCCGGCGTCATCGACTGGAACGGTGCCTCGGAGGGCCACAGCGAATACCTCGTCGACGACGGCACACACCTCACCCAGGCGGGAATCGACACCTACGCCGTCCTCATACGCCAAGCCATCTGCGGGCACTAGGCACCGCAAAATCGGCGCTTGCGCGGTGCCCACGTTGCGCCCATACATCACACCTGACGTTTTGCTACGCCCCCGCTCGCGGGTTAGAATGGTTAACTGTTTGGAAATAATCCGTACAACCGTTATGGGAGGATACGTGAACCGCACCAAAATCGCGCAGCTCTATGCCGATGCCGAGTCGCTCGGCGGCCAGACCGTCACCGTCGCCGGCTGGGTCAAGTCCGTCCGCGACATGAAGAACTTTGGCTTTGTCACGCTCAACGACGGCAGCTGCTTCCGCGACCTGCAAGTCGTCATGAACCGCGAGGCACTCGACAACTACGACGAGATCGCCCATCAAAACGTCTCGGCCGCACTCATTTGCACCGGCACCGTCAAGCTGACCCCCGATGCGCCCCAGCCTTTCGAGCTTTCTGCCACCTCCATCGAGGTCGAGGGCGCGAGCGCCCCGGATTACCCGCTGCAGAAGAAGCGCGCAACCGTCGAGTTCCTGCGCACCCAGCAGCACCTGCGCCCGCGCACCAACCTGTTCCGCGCCGTGTTCCGCATCCGCTCTGTCGCGGCTGCCGCCATCCACCGCTTCTTCCAGGAGCAAGGCTTTGTCTACGTCAACACCCCCATCATCACCACGAGTGACTGCGAGGGTGCCGGCGAGATGTTCCGCGTGACCACGCTCGACCCCAAAAACCCGCCCCTCACCGAGTCCGGCGAGGTTGACTGGAGCCAGGACTTCTTTGGAAAGCACGCGAGCCTTACCGTATCCGGCCAGCTCAATGCCGAGAACTTTGCCATGGCCTTTGGCGACGTGTACACCTTTGGCCCCACCTTCCGCGCCGAAAACTCCAACACCACGCGCCACGCCGCCGAGTTTTGGATGATCGAGCCCGAGATGGCCTTTGCCGACCTTAACGACTACATGGATAACGCCGAGGCCATGCTCAAGTACGTCCTTAAGGACGTTATGGCCACCTGCCCCGACGAGCTCAACATGCTCAACAAGTTTGTGGACAAGGGCTTGATCGAGCGCCTGGACCACGTGGCAAACTCCGACTTTGCCCGCGTTACCTACACCGAGGCCGTCGAGATCCTGGAGCAGGCAGTCGCTGCTGGCCACCAGTTTGATTACCCCGTCAGCTGGGGCATCGACCTGCAGACCGAGCACGAGCGTTTCCTGACCGAGGAGCACTTTAAGCGCCCGACCTTCGTAACCGACTACCCGGCCGAGATCAAGGCTTTCTACATGCGCATGAACGAGGACGGCAAGACCGTCGCCGCCGCCGACTGTCTGGTTCCGGGTATCGGCGAGATTATCGGCGGCTCCCAGCGCGAGGAGCGCCTGGATCTGCTCGAAGCCCGCATCAAGGATCTGGGTATGAATCCCGAGCAGTACAAGTACTACCTTGACCTGCGCCGCTACGGTTCCTGCAAGCACGCCGGCTACGGTCTGGGCTTCGAGCGCTTGGTCATGTATCTGACCGGCGTGGGCAACATTCGCGACGTCCTGCCGCACCCGCGCACCGTGGGCAACGCCGACTTCTAATCGTCGGGCACTAGCTCGCGTCGCCACGCGCAACGCTCATCGCACAAGCGCCTCTCGACATCGGCCGAGAGGCGCTTTTTTCAACAGCAGCCGTCAAGCTTTTGGCAAGGTTTTGGTCAGTTAGGCAGGGTTGTTGAAAACTCGACCCGCCGTTTGCCGGCAACCATCGACCGTCCAAGGCGCCACGTGTCCTTGGCCAGGCTCCGCGCCCTAGGCTCTGATCTGCCATCACCAAAAAGAAAGGACGTGGGCACTATGACCGAAGCCGTTGTTGAAAACTACGAGACCACGACCAGGGGCTCCGCCTCGATGGCAGCCTATCGCGCCGTACGCATCCTGCAGCTTTTGAGCGAGAACACCGGCGAGGACAAGGCGCTGCTTTCCGACGAGCTGGTCGAGCTCCTCGCCCATCCCGACGACCCCGCCCGCATGCCCATCTCGGCGGCACGCCGCAGCATCTATACCTCGATATCCGCACTTCGTCACGCCGGATACGAAATCGACTATAAACGCGGCGTGGGCTATCGGCTCCTCACCCGCCCGCTTGCTGACGAGGAGATCATACGGCTCCATGGCATGGTCATGCGCAACCGATCGACGCCCATAGCCATTCGAAAAAGCATGGCGCAGCACCTGGTCGCCATGGCGAGCGCCGATGTTCGCGGCTATCTCGATATGCCCGAACCGACACCGGCCGCCAACGACGTGCCCATCAAGACAGCGCGTCCGCACGCCAAGCGTATCGACACGTGCGAGCTCGTCGAACAGGCCATCGACCATGGAACAACTGTCAGCTTTGATATCTCAAACGTCCTGACCCGAGGCGAAACCGAGGTGGTGCGGATGACGGTCCGGCCCTTTGCCATCAGGCAGCGCGATGGCGTCTCGTATCTGCTGGGAACGGTCTACGACACCCGAGGCGCCGACGATACCCTGCGCACCGTTGAGGTCAGCCGCATGAGAAACGTCAGCACGCGTTTGCTCGACGGCAAGAAACTCTTTGCCGCGCTAGACGAAGAAGACAGCCCCGCGCCCGCAGCGTAAGCCGCAGCGTAAGCCCCGTTACCGTCCGTCGTTTCTCAGCACCGCCCATCCGGTTCAGTATTAAAAAACCCGCCAGGTTATTGTAAAAATGGACATCGGCGTTACTATAGTCCCACTTGCACTTTTTCCTAGTGCAGTGTTTCCAGCCATTTTTACACTGGGGGTAATGATATGAAGGGCATCACCATCAGCCGCAGGAGCCTTCTTGTCTCCGCTGGCCTGCTCGCGCTCGCTCCGCTCGCCGGATGCGGCGGCAACTCTGGTTCCGGCTCCGCTGCCGCCGGTTCCGACTACACCATCGGCGTTCTGCAGCTCACCGAGCACTCCGCGCTCGATGCCGCCAACGACGGCTTCGTCAAGGCCATCAAGAAGAGCGGCCTCAAGGTCAAGATCGACCAGAAGAACGCCCAGAACGACCAGTCCACGTGCAAGTCCATTGCCGACAAGTTCGTAGGCGACGGCGTCAACCTGATCTATGCCATCGCCACGCCCGCCGCGCAGGCTGCCGCCGGCGCCACCGCTGACATCCCCATCGTTGGCTGCGCCATCACCGACTACGCCGCTTCCGGCCTGGTCCAGGACAACGACAAGCCCGGCACCAACGTCACGGGCGCTTCCGATCTCACCCCGGTCGCCGAGCAGCTCGAGATGATGCAGAAGGTCCTGCCCGACGTCAAGAAGGTCGGCCTGCTCTACTGCACCGCCGAGTCCAACTCCGACGTCCAGATCAAGGCCGCCAAGAAGGAGCTCGACAAGCTGGGCCTGGAGTACACCGACTTCACCGTCTCGAGCTCCAACGAGATTCAGTCCGTCGTCGAGTCTGCCGTGGGCAAGGTCGACGCGCTGTACTCCCCCACCGACAACACCATCGCCGCGGGCGCTTCGCAGGTCGGCCAGATCTGCAAGGAGAACAAGCTCCCCTTCGTGACTGGCGAGGAGGGCATGTGCAAGGCCGGCGGTCTGTTCACCCTCTCCATCAACTATGAGGACCTGGGCTACGCTGCAGGCGAGATGGCCGTCAAGATCTTGAAGGGCGAGGCCAAGCCCGAGGATATGCCGATCAAGCACCTCTCGAGCAAGGACCTGGTCGTCGTCAAAAACGACGAGATGGCCGAGGCTCTGGATATCGACCTTTCCGCTCTGGACGAATAGCACCATGCGCGGTGACGCGTCTAGGGCCCGCACGCGCGCCACAGCTGCGTTATTCAATATCTGAGTCATTGGGGCGAACGCTAAAGACCGGCGTTCGCCCTGCTTGTTTCAGGTAAAACAAAACATCTGTCCACCGCTCTTTTATGCATTGGTACCGCTATTATGGAAAATCACGTGTCCACCCTATCCTAGGAGGTATGAAGCATGCTCATTGCATTGCAGGGCGCCGTTTCGCAGGGTGTCCTCTGGGGCATTATGGTGCTTGGCGTGTTTATCACGTTCCGCCTGCTCGACATCCCCGATATGACCTGCGACGGCAGCTTTGCCCTCGGCGGCTGTGTCTGCGCCGTGCTTATCGTCAACAATAACGTCGACCCGCTGCTCGCTGTTTTGGCCGGCATGTGTGCCGGTGCCATCGCGGGCGCCGTCACGGGCATTTTGACCACTGTCTTTGAGATTCCCGCAATCCTCGCCGGAATCCTGACGCAGATCAGTCTGTGGTCCATTAACCTGCGCATCATGGGCAAATCCAACACGCCCATCCTTGCCAAGGGCACCATCTTCTCATCCGTCAGCCACATGACGGGCCTGCCGCAGTCCACCGTTGCCATTATCCTGGGCATTGTGCTGGCCGTGGCCATCGTCGCCATCCTGTACTGGTTCTTTGGCACCGAGATCGGCTCGGCGCTGCGTGCCACCGGCAACAACGAGTACATGATCCGCGCCCTGGGCGTCAACACCAACTCCACCAAGATGATCGCCCTCGTGCTCTCCAACGCCCTTATCGGCCTTTCGGGTGCGCTCATCTGCCAGAGCCAGAAGTACGCCGACATTGGCATGGGCACCGGCGCCATCGTTATCGGTCTTGCCGCCATTGTTATCGGCGAGGTGCTCGGCCGCCTGCTGCCCGGCGGTCTCACGCAGTTTAGCGTTCGCCTGGCCTCCGCCGTCTTTGGCTCCGTGGTGTACTTCCTTATCCGCGCTATCGTGCTGCAGTTGGGCATGGACGCCAACGACATGAAGCTGCTCTCCGCCGTGATCGTTGCCGTGGCCCTGTGCGTGCCCGTGGTTTGGGAGCGCTATAAGCTCCGCAGCTCCTACACGAAGGGGGATGAGGCAGATGCTTAAGCTCTCGCACGTCAAGAAGACCTTTAACAAGGGCACCGTCACCGAGAAGCGCGCGCTCACCGGCGTCGACCTCACCCTGAATGACGGCGACTTTGTAACCGTGATCGGCGGCAACGGCGCCGGCAAGTCCACGCTGCTCAACATGATCGCCGGCGTGTATCCGCTCGATTCAGGCGTTATCGAGCTCGACGGCACCGACATCTCGCGCCTGAGCGAGTCGCAGCGCGCCAAGTATCTGGGCCGCGTGTTCCAGGACCCTATGCGCGGTACCGCTGCCGACATGCAGATCGCTGAGAACCTGGCCCTCGCCAAGCGCCGCGGCCAGCGTCGCGGTCTTTCGTGGGGCGTCACCAAGGCCGAGAAGGACGAATACGTTGAGTTGCTCAAGCGCCTGGACCTTGGTCTGGACACGCGTCTCAACGCTAAGGTCGGTCTGCTCTCGGGCGGCCAGCGCCAGGCACTCACCCTGCTCATGGCCACGCTCACCAAGCCGCGCCTGCTGCTGCTCGACGAGCACACCGCGGCCCTCGACCCCAAGACGGCATCGAAGGTGCTCAATCTGACCGAGGAGATCGTCGACGAGAACCACCTGACCACGCTCATGGTCACGCACAACATGAACGACGCCATCCGTCTGGGCAACCGTCTGATCATGATGCACGAGGGCCATGTGATCTACGACGTGGCCGGCGACGAGAAGAAGTCGCTCACCGTGGCCGACCTGCTGCAGAAGTTTGAGGAGGTCTCGGGCGGCGAGCTCGCCAACGACCGCATGCTGCTGAGCTAAACCTACCAAAAAGGGACAGGTTTATTTTGGCAGGTTTTATCTGCGCAAACGTCAAAACCGCCGCAAAGGGACAGACGCCCTTGCGGCGGTTTTCGCATATTATATCGATAATCCGATATTCAACCAGACTTTCTGGCTAAGGACTAAGGAAACTGCCATGAAAAGACTCCCCCGCCTTGCGTTAGCCGCCGCGTTGTTTGCCGGCTCGCTCGCAGGCATCCCAAGCCTCGCTTTCGCGGGGAACCTGCCCGCCGCTATTGAAGGCTCTGTGACCGTCATGCACACCAACGATATCCACGGCAGCTACAAGTACAGCTACAACGCGGGCACTGTGGGCTTTGACGGACTGGCGGTTCTCTACAGCGCCCAGGGCAACGGCCCAGATCTTTTGCTCGATGCAGGCGACACCTTCCACGGGCAGTCCTTTGCCACCATGAGCGAGGGCAAGAGCATCGCCGAGCTCATGGACACCTTCTACGCCGACGGCTACGATGCGACCACACCGGGCAACCACGACTGGAGCTATGGCGCAGACAAGCTCCGCACCATGACCGGCTACAGCACCACCGGCACGCCCTTCGCCATGCTCTGCGCGAACGCGAAGTCTACGAGCGGCGTATGGAGCTCGAGCATCACCAAGACGCTCAACCGCACTTGGAAGGACGACGAGGGCAGTTCCACGTTTGATTACAAGATTAAGGTCGGTGTCGTCGGAGCCATGGATGAGTCGCTGGGCTCCTCGCTGCGCGCGGACCTGATCGAGGGCACGTCGTTCTCGGGTGCGGTGGACGCCATCAATGCCGAGGCCAAGCGACTGCGCGAGGACGAGGACTGCAACGTTATCGTCTGCATCGCGCACACGCTCAACGCCAAGACCTTTGCCGCACAGCTCAATGGCGTCGATGCTCTGGTCGCGGGCCACGAGCACATCAACTTAGACGAAAACGTGACGGGGGCTGACGGCAAGTCGGTCCGCGTCGTCGAGACGGGCAGCGCCTTTGCCGAGGTGGGACTGCTTTCCGTCCCCTACGAGTACGACACCAAGGGCACCGAAAGCACCGACGATGACACGGTGGCAGTATACGCAGACAAAAGCGACGAGAAGCTCTATACCGCCAAGGATGTAAACGTTCTTTTGACCGATCCCAACAAGGGCTCCACCTATCAGAGCATCCTTGATGAGGTCCACGACAACAAGATCAAGCCGCTCGACGATGCCTTTAGCGCCGCATCGAGCGAGGTGATCGGCACGAGCTCTACCAATTATTTCTACGGCGAGAACGCATCTGGCACGCACGGCTGGGAAATGGTGCGCACCACCGATTTCCGCCCCAGCAAGGAGGGCGACACCACCAAGGCCCAGACCATCGGCCATGTGATCTGCGGCTCCTATCTTGACCTGACGGGCGCAGACCTTGCCATCGAGAACGCGGGTGGCATCCGCGGCGGCATCGCTGCAGGCGATGTGACCGCAGGCAACGTCATCGCTATCTCGCCCTACGGCAACACCGTGGAGACCTGGACCATGACCGGTGCGGACTTCCTGGCAGCGCTCGAGCACTCGCTGCAGATCAGCGACGAGTGCAATCACAGCTACGAGCTTCAGCAAGCCTACGTAGCGGCCGGCCACACCGAGCAGGAGGCGCAAGACATGTACAAGTGGCGCGACGACTCCGGCAGCGTCCTTTCCTTCGGCGGAATCAACGTGATAATCGATTGGACGCAGCCCGAAGGCAAGCGCATCGTGAGCGCCACGCTCACCAAGGATGGCAGCACGCTCGACCCCGCCAAGACCTACACCGTCGCCACCAACAACTACATCATCACCAACACGACCGACTTCCCCACCTTCGCAAACGCCACCAAGCACACCGAGTGGGGTACCTGCGAGTCAGCGCTAAGGGCGCTAATTGGGCAGAACGGCTGGGAGAGCAAGATGGCCTCGCTCGCGGGCACCATCAGCTTTGGCTCCGCTGCCGTGGACCCCACGCTCACACCGGCCCCGACGCCTGAACCCTCGCCTAAGACGGACGCGACGACCACGAAGGTCATCACCAAGAAGACGACCGGCAAGCTCGCCGCAACGGGAGACCGCACGCTAGCCGTGATCGGCGCATGCCTCATCGGCGGTATCGTCATCATCATTCTCGGCATTATCTGGAAGCGTCGACGCTAAGCTACACCGCCGGGCCTTGCAGCCCCGCCGCGTAAACCTTATATCGAGCACAGAAGCCCGTCCGAATTTGATCGGACGGGCTTCTTGGTGGGTATCATGGTTGGATGATCATGAGGAGGTTTCCCTACATGGAATTGTTTGAGCCAATTCTTCATTTCTTTGCACAACGATGGGTCCACAACATCATCTGGGCCGGTATCTTGGCCATCGGCACCGCCGTTGCCGCCAAAATCGCGTCCAAGACCCTGCACCACCTGCTTAACCGCGATGATAACCCGCTCCCAGCATCGAGCATCTTCATCAACATCGCGCGCGCCGTCATCTGGATGATCGGCGGCAGCTTTATCCTAGACAACTGTTTTGGCATCAACGCAAACGCCCTCGTCGCCGCTCTTGGCGTCGGCGGCATCGCCATCTCGCTCGGCTTTCAGGACACGCTGTCGAACCTTATCGGCGGTATGCAGGTGACCTTCATGGGCGTCATCAAGCCCGGCGACAATATCGAGGTCGGCGGCGTGTCGGGCGTGGTCCAAGACATCACCTGGCGCCACACGACCATCGAGGATGCCTGCGGGCAGACCATCATTGTGCCCAACTCCAACATCTCCAAGAACACGCTCGTGCATCTGATGCCCTTTGGGCGTGTGGCCGTGCCCGTTGCCGTAAAGGACACGTCTAAGTGGGCCTCGCTGGACGCGCTGGCAGATGAGCTTACCGACGCCACCAAGGCCGCGGTGCTTCCCATCTCTGGCTTTGACAAGGAGCCGTACGTGCTCTTTAGCGAGATCGGCGACTTTGGCGTCAAGGGCAAAATCATCTTTATCGTCAGCGACGATAGCACCACCTTCACGGCAGCCGACGCTTGCATCCGCGCCATCGCCCCCATCATCGCCTAAAACCACCGCAAAGGGGACAGGCACCATTGTGGTGGTTTCGCATCGTGGTACCATGGTTCATATCGTTGTTTAAACGACTAAGGGAGTAGACACCATGGAAGAGGCCTATCGTCAAGCACGCAAGCGCGGCGAGCAGGGACGCCGTCGCGCCATCAGCCAAAGCGAGCACCCGTACCTTACGGACCTCGATAGCCTCGTTGCCCAGCTCCCCTTAGGTCAGCGAGAGAGCGTCGGCCTAAGGGACATTCCGCTCGAAATGGTCGTCGGCACGGTTACCAAGGGCCGTCAGTCTGCCTTTTCGTGCAACTTTATGCCCCTGTTGCCATTTAGCACCGAGTTCGCCCGCAAGTGGTCCAACCTCTATGACATCCAGGTGACCGAGGGCTATCGCGACCCCATCATCGTCACCGAGTTCATGCATCGGTTCTACGTCCAGGAGGGCAACAAGCGCGTCAGCGTCCTCAAATTCCTGGACGCCCCGACGGTTTCGGCCAAGGTCACCCGCCTCTACCCCGGCACATGGGATTCCGTCGAAAGTCGCCTGTACGGCGAGTTCTGCGCGTTTTGGCGCGTCTGCCCCCTATACGAGATCGAGTTCTCGCGCGAGGGAAGCTATGAGACGCTCGCCAAGATGCTCGGCCAGGACCTTGTCGAAAAGTGGCCACAGAAAAAGGTCGACTACCTGCGCCACACCTTCCTACTCTTTAAACGCGCCTACCTGCGCGCCGGCGGCGACCATCTGGACATTACGCCCGCCGACGCCATGCTCGTCTACCTCAATGTGTACAACCAAGACCGTCTACTGGATACGCCGACGGACATCGTCGTAAACCGCCTGTGCAAGATTTGGCGCGAGCTGGTCATTGCCGGCAAAAATGACGAGGACAAGGTCGATCTTGTCGAAGCGCCGAGCGTCGATGAGGAAGAGGCGCCCGCCAAGTCCACCTCCGGCGTGCTCAACTTCTTTATGGGCAAGACCGTCTACTCGGCGGCCAACCCCCTACGCATCGCCTTTATCCATGAGTTCCCCTGTTCGACGTCGAGCTGGGACAGCCTGCACGATCAAGGGCGCCAGTATCTCGATGAGCACTTTGGCGGTATCGTGCGCACCGAGGCGTTTGAGGACCGCCACGATCCGGACGTGTTCTACGCCGCCGTGGAAACGGCTGTCAAACACGGAGACAACGTCATCTTCTCGACCTCGCATCGCCTGATGGAATACACGCTCAGGGCGGCCGTTGAGTATCCCCAGGTTCGGTTCCTCAACTGCTCCATCGGCCTTCCCCACCAAAGCGTGCGCTCGTATTTTGGAAAGATGTACGAGGCAAAGTTTCTGCTGGGCGCCCTTGCGGCCAGCATGGCGGACAACCATCGCATTGGCTACCACGCGTCGGTCTTTGCGTCGGGCGCGCTTAGCGAGATCAACGCCTTTGCCATCGGCGCCTCGCTGCTCGACCCCCGCGCGCAGGTAATCCTCACCTGGGGCGATGTGCCTGCCGGTGGTCTTGCCGAGGCCATGTGCCGCGAAGACGTGAGCGTCATGACCGGCGCTGACATGTCAAAGTCGCTCGAAGACCCAACGGCCTACGGGCTTCACCGCTTGGTCGACGGAAAAGTCACCGGCATCGCCATGCCCGTATGGAACTGGGGCCGTTACTACGAGCTCATCGTTCGCAGCCTTCTGCACGGCACGTGGGACGAGACCAGCGACGACAACCAAGTGCGTGCCGTCAACTACTGGTACGGCATGAGCTCCGGCGTTATCGACATCCGCTACGCTCCGGGCCTACCCTACCAGACGCGCAAACTCGTGCAGTTGCTCCGCAACGGCATTGTCGAGGGCTCCATCAACCCCTTTGGCGGCGAGCTCCACAGCCAGAACGGCGTGGTACAGATCGAAGGCTTCCCTCCGTTGCCGAGCACGCAGATTGTCGAGATGAATTGGCTGGCGGACAACGTGGTGGGCACCATTCCGCAGCTCGACGATGAGCCGAAAGTCCCTGTCCTATGAAAATCCTTGCCATAGCCGATACCGAAGAACGATGCCTTTGGGAGTGCTTTCGCAAGGAACGCTTTGAGGGCGTCGACCTGATTTTGTCTGCCGGCGATCTGGACCCGGACTATCTTGAGTTTTTGGTCACGGTCATCAACAAACCGCTCATCTACGTGCGCGGCAATCACGATGACCGCTACGCACGTCATGCACCGGGCGGATGTATCTGCGTAGAAGACAGCGTGTACACGTACCGAGGGATTCGCATTGCGGGCCTTGGCGGGTCCATGCGTTATCGCGACGGCGCCAACATGTACACCGAACGCGAGATGTCCAAGCGCATGCGTAAGCTGTCGCGTAAGGTTAGGATGGTCGGCGGGTGCGACATTCTGCTTACCCATGCACCCGCCGCCGGTATGGGCGATCTGGATGATCTGCCGCATCAAGGATTCGAATGCTTTAACACGGCACTCGAATCCTGGAATCCCGACTACATGGTGCACGGGCATGTGCACCAAAGCTACGGTTGCGATTTTCAGCGCGAGCGTCAGCACGCATGCGGGGCAACGATCATCAACGCCTGCGGCTATACGCAGTTTGAACTCGACGAGACGCGCTACCCCATCCGTGGCTGGCAAGCAGCCTGGCTCAATTCGCAAACCATGCGCCGCGAGCTCAAGCGCCACGAGGCCATCGAGTCCTCAACCGCCAGAACACCCTGGTAACCACAACAAAGGGGACACTGTCCCCTTTGTTGTGGTTTTGACGCGATAGCAAGAAACCCGGTCCTGCGCAGGGCAGAACCGGGTTTCTTTAGCAATGCTTGCTTTACTCAGGCAGTAACTAGCAGTTACTCAGCCAGGAAGTCACGCTGGACAGCGGGATCGACCTTGACGCCAGGGCCCATAGTGGAAGACACGGAGATGGACTTGACGTACTTGCCCTTAGCAGAAGAGGGCTTGACGCGCAGGATCTCGGTGTACAGGGCAGCGTAGTTCTCAACGAGCTGCTGCTCAGAGAAGGACTTCTTGCCCAGGGGCACGTGGCAGATACCGTAGCGGTCGGCGCGGTACTCAACGCGGCCAGCCTTGAGCTCGGAGACCATCTTGGCGACGTCCATGGTCACGGTGCCGAGCTTGGGGTTCGGCATGAGGCCACGGGGACCAAGGATCTTACCGATGCGGCCAACCTTGGCCATCATGTTCGGCGTAGCGATAGCGGCGTCGAAGTTGATCTCGCCCTTCTGAATCTGGGCGACGAGCTCGTCGGAACCGATGATGTCGGCGCCGGCAGCCTCAGCCTCGCGGGCCTTCTCGCCCTCGGCGAAGACGGCAACACGAACGGTCTTGCCGGTGCCGTGGGGCAGGGAGATGGAACCACGGATGTTCTGGTCAGCCTTACGAGTATCGATGCCCAGACGGAAGTGGGCCTCGACGGTCTCGTCGAACTTGGCGGTGTCGAGCTCCTTGAGGAGCTTGGCAGCCTGAAGGGGGGTGTAGAGCGTGGCGCGGTCGATCTTCTCGGCAGCGGCGTTATAGCTCTTACCATGCTTAGCCATGTGCATTACCTCCTGTGGTTAAACGGGCGTGAGCCCTCCCACATCGTATCGTGTGCCCTATTGCACACATTTAACGGGCGCCCCGGTCGGAGCACCCGTCGTTACCATAAGAAATCGCTACTCAGCGATGGTGACGCCCATGGAACGGGCGGTACCGGCGATGATCTTCTTGGCGGCGTCAATGTCGTTGGCATTGAGGTCCGGCATCTTGATCTCGGCGATCTTGGTGAGCTGCTCCTGGGAGAGCTGACCAACCTTGTCGGCCTGCGGCTTAGCGGAACCAGACTTGAGGTTCAGCTCCTTCTTGATGAGGTGAGCCGCCGGCGGGGTCTTGGTGATGAAGGAGAAGGACTTATCCTCGTAGACAGAGATCTCAACGGGGATGATGTCGCCCTTCTTGTCCTGCGTCTCGGCGTTAAAGGCCTGGCAGAACTGCATGATGTTCACGCCAGCAGCGCCCAGGGCGGGGCCGACGGGAGGAGCGGGGTTAGCTGCACCAGCAGGAATCTGGAGCTTAATGACGTTGGCAATCTTCTTCTCAGCCATGGTCATTCCTTTCGAATCACGAGTGTGAAGTACTTGCTATATCGTAAGCACGCACGTGTTAGAAGCACTCCTGAGATGAGCAGTCACAGAAGAAGCACGCTCGCGCGAACGGACGAAAACTTAAGCGATGACAGCGACCTGGTTAAAGTCGAGCTCGACCGGCGTCTCGCGGCCAAAGATCATCAGCGTGACCTTGAGCTTGCCAGCCTCGGTGTTAACCTCGGAGACCTTGCCATCAAAGTCGGTAAGCGGGCCATCGGTGACGCGGACGGACGTGCCGACCTCAATATCAACCGAGGTGCGCTTGGGCGAATCGCCCTTACCGGGACGACGAGTCATCTTGTTGTACTCGTCGCGGGAAAGCGGAGCGGGCTTACCGTTACCGCCCAGGAAACCGGTGACGCCAGGCGTGTTACGAACGCACGTCCAAGCATCGTCATCCATCTCCATGCGGACCAGGACATAACCCGGGAAGATCTTGGAATCCTTGGTCTCACGCTTGCCACCCTCTTTAATCTCGGTGACGCGCTCCATAGGAATCTCGATATCAAAGATACGGTCCTGCATGCCCATAGTCTCGATGCGATGCTCGAGATCGGACTTAACACGGTTCTCGTATCCAGAGTAAGTGTGAACGACGTACCAACGCTTAGACATGGTTTAGCCCCTCAATCCAGAGAACAGAGCAAGAGCCTCGCCAAAGCCAGCATCGAGCAAAGCGATGACGACGCCGACGACGATCAGAGAAGCGCAAACGACGACCGAGTAGTTCACGAGCTCCTTCTTATCGGGCCACGTGACACGCTTCATCTCGGACTTGACCGAAGCGAAATACTTCTTGGTGCGGGCGAAGAAACCAGGCTTCTCGTTCTTCTTGGCAACGGCCTTCTTGGCCTCAACCTTGGAGTTGGCGGCAGCGTTGTTGGCAGGTGCCGGCTGCTGAGCCTTCTTCTTGTTCTTCTTGTTGGCCATTTGGGTTACCTCCGCGCAATGCGCTTATACATGAGTAAACCGTAAGCCCCCAAGTGGGAGCTTACGGAATAATGACTGGCACGCCAGGAAGGACTCGAACCCTCAACACTCGGTTTTGGAGACCGATGCTCTACCAATTGAACTACTGGCGTATATGACTAGAGACTAGCGAGTCTCTTTGTGCAGCGTGTGGTGACGGCACCAGGGGCAATACTTCTTGATCTCCATACGATCAGGCATGGTCGACTTGTTCTTGGTGGTCGTATAGTTGCGGCGCTTGCACTCAGTGCACGCAAGAGTAACTAGAGTACGCATGTATCCTGAACCTTTCATTTCCGCCCCGTACGGGCACGAGTTGTTACTTTATCAGCTCCACGTAAGTGCTGTCAATGAAAACCTCGAGTCAATTGGTTCTCGGTGGATCCATTCATATTTGGAACACATCAATGAAGCCATCGAGATCTAATCGACGGTGCATCCAGGACCATTATCGATCCTCTCGACACCAGCAACGGCTCAATATCCATTGCAGAAAAGAACCCGGCACCCAAATAAGTGCCGGGTTCTCTAAGTCAGCTATATCAAAGAGCTAATTTACTCAATGATCGTGGAGACGATGCCCGAACCGACGGTGTGGCCACCCTCGCGGATAGCGAAGCGCAGGCCCTCCTCCATGGCGATCGGGTGGATGAGGTCGCCCTCGATGGTGATGTGGTCACCAGGCATAGCCATCTCGGTGCCCTCGGGGAGCTTGACCGTACCGGTAACGTCGGTGGTACGGAAGTAGAACTGAGGACGATAACCATCGAAGAACGGGGTATGACGGCCGCCCTCCTCCTTGGTCAGAACGTAGATCTCACCGGTGAACTTGGTGTGCGGGGTAACCGAACCGGGCTTGCAGAGAACCTGGCCGCGCTCGATGTCCTCGCGCTTGATGCCGCGGAGCAGCAGACCGACGTTGTCGCCAGCCTCGCAGAAGTCCATGGACTTACGGAACATCTCGATACCGGTAACGACGGTGTTCTGGGTATCCTTGATGCCGACGATCTCGACGGGCTCGTTGAGCTTGAGCTCACCGCGCTCGACACGGCCGGTAGCAACGGTACCACGGCCGGAGATGGTCATAACGTCCTCAACGGCCATCAGGAACGGAAGGTCGTTGTTACGAGCAGGCGTCGGGATGTACTCGTCGACGGCGTTCATGAGCTCGCGGATAGCGTCCATCCACTTGGCGTCGCCCTCGAGAGCGCCCAGAGCGGAACCACGGATGACGGGGATGTCGTCGCCGGGGAAATCGTACTCGGAGAGGAGCTCACGGGTCTCCATCTCGACGAGGTCGATAAGCTCGTCATCGTCGACCATGTCGCACTTGTTCAGGAAGACGACGATGTAGGGAACGCCGACCTGACGGGCGAGCAGGATGTGCTCGCGAGTCTGAGCCATGGGGCCGTCGGTAGCAGCGATGACCAGGATAGCGCCGTCCATCTGAGCAGCGCCGGAGATCATGTTCTTGACGTAGTCAGCGTGGCCCGGGCAGTCAACGTGAGCGTAGTGACGGGAAGCGGTCTCGTACTCGACGTGGGAGACGGAGATCGTAATGCCGCGCTCGCGCTCCTCGGGAGCCTTGTCGATGTTCTCGAACGCAGTGAAGTCAGCCTTGCAGCCCTCGGTCTCGGAGAGAACCTTGGTGATGGCAGCGGTCAGCGTGGTCTTGCCGTGGTCGACGTGACCAATGGTGCCGATGTTAACATGCGGCTTAGTGCGCTCAAACTTCTCTTTGGCCATAAAGCCCTCCTCTAAACAGGTCGTCCCCGGACGGGACTTTGCCTTTATACCATAGTGGCCTCTCAACATACTATTGAGAAGCCACCGTGTTACCTATGGTAGCGGTGACTGGATTCGAACCAGTGACGCCACGGGTATGAACCGTGTGCTCTAACCAACTGAGCTACACCGCCGGATGGAGCCTGCAACCAGACTTGAACTGGTGACCTCTTCGTTACCAACGAAGTGCTCTACCGACTGAGCTATACAGGCACTTGACGGGTGGGAGCTATAGGATTCGAACCTATGTAGGCAGAGCCAACGGGTTTACAGCCCGTCCCCATTAACCACTCGGGCAAACTCCCAATCGTTCAAGTATCCGCAGGTCCTTTGGTCTTTTGGACCGCCGCCCCCGCGAACGAAAAAGATAATACGATGCAACCTTGGGGGCTGTCAACGAAAACCTCTAGATACACGGTTCCGGGCGTATCTATATAGCCGTGACCTGCGGTTTTGTTGAGTTTGGATGTGAAGGACAGTGGTTTTGGATACAGAGGTGACATTTCCCAAGGTAACACTTTGGCGTAGTGGAGTACACCTTCAGGATCGAACTTCGATAACAGCCTATTTGCACCTATATATAGGTCGAGATCGGGCTTCCCCGGCAGATTCGATCGTGGATTTTCTCCCGTTTGAAATCGAGCGTGGATAGTCTCCCACTTTTGGCGTACCCCCAAGGACAAAGTGGCAGATTATCCACGCTCATTCACTAGGCGGGAGAACTATAGAGCCGAACTACTCGGGCCAGGCCAAAGTAGACCCATAGAGCGGCTCCCCCTTGGTGCAGGGGTAGCGACTCAAGTAACACGACGATAGCAAGTCGAAGAAATAAGTCATGGCATATTTCGAATAAACGCCGAGTCGGTCAATTCCGTTTCCCGCATTACCAAGACGATATACACGGTCAAAAGAGCTCGATTTGTCATCGTTGCTAAACGCAGTAATTAGAATCTTCCTGCCCGAACGGCAATCAAGATACTCACGCGCCTGTGACGCAAATAGCCCGGAGACCGATACGAGAATTATCAATGACTGCGAAGCGTCTCCCATGTTTTTCAATTCCGCGACGTTAGCCCCAGCAACTATGCGAACTATCTTGCCCGCATAAAACATTTCCTGCTGAAATCGTACGAGATTGGCGCTCACATTATTGGTGCACCAGATTTCAACGTTTTTATGGCCATCAATTTCGTCGGCAAGGTGCTTAATAGCGATATCGGACACGCCGCTTTCAACCTCAGCGAACATCTCGATCATGCGAACGTCGAGCTCTGCCCTGTACTCCTCGTAGCCAAATTCCTCCTCTCGATGGCTTAAGTCGCTTGGAAAGACTGATTGAGTAAATGATTCTTTCAAATCGCTAAGAGACTGGTAGCCCAATCGATTGCAGAAACGACGAACAGCGGAACGGGTCACGAATGCATCGCGGGTTATAGCGGCAACATTGATTTCGCTCGAACGCCTAATGTGAGCGATGAGATATCGAGCGATGGCGGCATCGTTTGACCCAAACTCGCTGTTGATGATGGAGCTAATGCGATTGAGCACATCGAAGTCATTGATATTCACATGATCCCTCTTTCCGCTCTCCTCGAAATCATGGTTCATTTATTGAATCAAACAGCTTTGGTCGTTCTCCTATGATTCAAATCAGTTGACGTCATCTTAATCGTAATTCCGCCACACGTATCCACCGTGTTGAATGATGGAAAGGGGATTCATGGGCAACGTGAACAACATGCCGTTTCTCTGGGGTTCCGCCACAGCGTCTTATCAGTGCGAGGGTGCCTGGAACGAAGACGGCAAAGGCCTTGGCGAGTGGGATTTCTTTAGCCACACAAGCAATAAGAACATCAACCATGTTGACGGTGATGTATCTTGCGACTTCTACCATCGCTATGAAGAAGATATCCGCATGATGAAAGAAGGCGGACAAAACACCTATCGCTTCTCTCTTTCATGGAGTCGAATCATCCCCACGGGTATCGGCGAAGTGAATGAAGAGGGCATCGATTTTTATAATCGGGTCATTGATTGTTGCCTCGAAAATGGCATAGAGCCCAACGTTACGCTGTTCCATTACGATCTACCATTCACGCTTGCTTGCAAAGGCGGATGGCTGAACAACGACATGGCAGAGTGGTTCTGCAAATACGCCAAGATTTGCTTTGAGCGCTTTGGAGACCGCGTCAAAATCTGGGCTACCGTTAACGAGCCGCATTTCTACAGCTACTGCGTAAACATGTTGGGCAACTATCCCCCCAATCGATCGCTCGACGTTCAGTCGTACATGCAGTTTCAGTACAACCTGATGCGCGCAAGCGCACTCGCAGTCCGAACATATCGTCAAATGGGCTACGACGGCATCATCGGCGCCGTCCACGATGGCGGCGTTGTCGAACTCGACCCGGCAACCGAGCAACCTGATGACGTATTTCGATACGCAGACTTTTTCGCCAATCGCATGATTCTGGCACCAGCGCTTCAGGGTCAACTGCCGCCAGAAATGGACGAAATCCTTGAAAAACTTGGCGTCTCGCTCTATCGATCCCCAAATGACGTAGAAGAATTCAGAGACGGTAAAGTCGATTTTATTGGACTCAACGTGTATTGCCGAGAGTATGTAACCGACTGGCACGGTGGAGAGCTTGCCGTTTCGGCGAACAATAAGGGCGGTTCGAGCAAAAAGGTCGAAGGAAAATGCATTGCGCCCTTGTTTGAAAGCGCCCGCGACAGCAATGTTCCCCGCAATAAATGGGGCCGCGAAATACTCCCAGGTTGCATGTATTCAACCATCATGGATGTCCACGAGCGCTATGACGCGCCCCGCATCTTTATTACGGAAAACGGACATGGCGCCTATGAGCAACCAGACGCAGACGGAATGATCCACGATGATGACCGCATCGAGCTTCTGGGCCAGTTCATCGAGCACATGATGAGGGCTAAGCGCGACGGCGCGCGCGTTGAGGGCTACTACCTCTGGTCGACGATGGATCTGTATAGCTGGATCAACGGCTACGAAAAACGATACGGACTTGTCCATATCGACTTCGAGAACAATCTGAAGCGCACCCCCAAAAAGAGCTGGTATTGGTACCGAGACCTTATCTCGAAGTATCAGGAGCAGGAAGGTTAGGAGAAAGAAATGAAATATCAGGCAATGTCCGAAACAGTCCTAAAGGCTGTTGGCGGCAAAGAGAACATTACATCGGTAACTCATTGTGCGACGCGCCTTCGCATCGACGCACGAGACACCTCGATCATCGATCTCCAGCTCGCCAAATCGGCCGATCAGGCGCTCGGGGCAGTAGTCAGCGGTGGCCAGCTTCAGGTGATCATCGGCCCCAACGTCACCGAGGCTTACAACGACTTCTCGACTTCGCGGGAATCGAAGTCGGCGGTGGCACGGTTGCCGACGATGCCCAAACCGCCAAAGACCTTGCAGAAGGCATTAAAAGCGGTAACACCGCCATGGGCTTGATTGAGAAATTCGGGAACGTCTCTGCACAGGTATTCATGCCCATCGTCCCGGCGCTCATCGTTGGCGGACTCATTCTTTCGATCAAGAATCTCCTGGTCAATTATTGCGGATTGAGCACCGATAGCGGAACCGCCCAGGTCCTGTTGGCGATCTTTAGCGCTTCGTTTAGCTTCTTACCCGTTTATCTTGGTTATCAGCTCGCAGCCGTCATGAAGATGCAGCCCATCATGGGCGCATTGCTGGGCGCGTTCATGATCAGCTCGTCCATTAGCGGTGCCGAGGGTCTCGACTTTCTTGGTATTCCCATCCCGACAAACGACTATTCGAGTACGGTAGTGCCCATCGTACTGGGCGTTGTATTCATGTACTTTGTCGACCGCGGCCTTCAGAAGATCATTCCCGACGTTACCAAACTGTTCTTGAAGCCGCTGCTCACCATGATCATCGTCGTGCCCGTCGAGCTGATTATCCTTGGCCCCGCCGGCAGCATGATGGGCTACGCGCTGAGCGATGCCGTCACGTGGCTTATGGACAACGTGGCATTTATCGCTACTCCGATCCTGGCAGCCCTTAACCCCTATTTCGTCATGCTCGGTCTCGATAAGGCTTACATCGCAATCGAAGTTACGAGCCTGGCGCAGCTCGGTTGGGCACCCATTATCTTTGGATTCATCTCGAACCTCTGCATTGGCGGCACGAGCCTCGCCCTGGCAACTGCCATGAAGGGAAACAAAGAGAAGAGGGGTATGGTCACCACGGTTGCCGTCACCGCACTCTGTGGCGTAACCGAGCCCGCGTTCTACGGTTGCCTCATCGAGCGTCCCCGCCTGCTTGTCGGAACGGCAATCGGCGCGCTCTGCGCTGGACTCCCTGCAGGCATCTTTGTTCTGAAAGAGTATGTTGCGGGAGCATGCCCCGGCCTTCTTTCGGCACTCATCTTTATCGCTCCCGATGGGTCCATGGGCAACTTCGTGCTGGCATGCGTTGTCGCCATCATCGCCATCGTCGTCTCCTTCATCGCTGCACGCGTGATCATCAAGAAGAACCCCAGCTATATTGAGTAGATGCCCGCTGTTTGCATTGGGGACATCCTCGGCAGACCATTAGCAAGAACCCAAGAAGTTCCTTAGGAGCTCGATTAATCCATTCGGATTCCTGAAGCACAAACGACCCCGATTCCACAATGAAATCGGGGTCGTTGTTTCTAAAGCCGTCGATAGACAATCGGTGTTTACCTTAGCTCCCTATCCAAGTTAATTATCCACGCTCGTTCTCCGGTCGGGAGATTTTCTTCGCTCGCCTGTCCAGAAATCCACGCTCGAGCAGGACATCCAGATCCGCGCCCGCCCTTGTCTCGATCTGTAACAGCAAGAGGCCTATTCCGCTTCTACATGTTACAGATCAAGATATTCCTAAAACACCCTAAGTTTCATCTCAATCTGTAACAGTTAGATGCCGAATATCGGTCTTGGTGTTACAGATTTAGACAAACTGGAGGACGAGACAAACCAAAAACGGGATGGGCGCTAACCCGATGGCGCACCACCTAACTAGAAACGGGCCCTGTCCCATAAGGAACAGAGCCCGAAACTCTCATGGAGCCAGTGACAGGAATCGAACCTGCAACCCACTGATTACAAATCAGTTGCGCTACCGTTGCGCCACACTGGCACACTTGGCGCTTTCGCGCGAAGCCAGTTAAGAATAAAGGAATTGCGGACGAGGCGCAACAGGCCGCACGGCGTTATACAAATATGCAAAATCCAGCAACAGCGCGTACCAGGCCCGTTCATTTCTGTCAGTGCGCCCTCAATCTTAAAACTATTCGCCAGAACGAATAGTTTTAATTACAATTGAATAGATAAAACTGTTCGTTCTAACGAAGGGTTTCGCGATGCTTACTACCAAGGAAGCTGCCGAACTGCTCGGCATCACTCCACGCAGGGTGCAGGAACTCATAAAAAACGGAGCACTTGAGGCCCGCAAGGCTTCTGGTGTATGGCTCATCGACAAAAACAGCGTCGACACGCGACTCCGCTCCGTGACCAAAACGGGGGGACGTCCCCGCCGCGGCCACGGTAAGAGCGAGATCGCGTTCACCCTCATGAATCGCACGCACGAAGTCGCTCAGCTGGTCTACAGCACATCGCGAAAAGACTTTACCCACATCGGCGCCGACATCGATTACGCCCACGCCCCTATTGGGGTATTTGGCCCCAATAGCCCCATATCGCTCGACTCCTTCCGCATCTGGTGGCGCGGCCGCGGTATCCCGCTCGCACGCATTGGGCTAGCCTCCCTGCTTGCAGAAGCCGCAGTCGATGTTCCCGATGAACTCGTACAGCGAAATCTTGGCCTCTCCTTATCCGACCAGTATTGGATTAGGCCCCAAGGTTCCGGTCTCGCCTGGGAGGATATCAACTTCTTCAATAACGCCTTTGATGACGTCTCGCTAACCATTGCACCCTTCGCCCCGGAGGGTAAGGCAGCTGCCGCAAAGCCCGACAACACCTCGGACGGCAATCTTCAAAAGTACTGGACGTGCGAGGGCGAGCGTCGAATTCTGCATAAGGCAGGAGCGCACCTGAACCAGGAACCTTATAACGAGCTGGTAGCGACCGCGCTCCACCGTCGCATCCTAAACGCCTGCGATTATGTACCTTACTCGCTCGAGGGCACGGGTACTTCCGCCCTGAGCACATGCGATGTCTTCTTAACTGATGAAGAAGAGTATGTTCCTGCGTTCTATGTAAACCAGCACGCAAACGCAGATGAACGGCTAACCGACTACGAGCGATATGTAGCAAACTGCGAGGAGTTCGGGGCGACAGGCGTCAAGGATGCCCTTGACCGCATGATCGTGTGCGACGACATCATCGCCAACTATGACCGCCATTGGCGCAACTTCGGCCTCGTGCGAAACGTCAACTCACTAATCTGCAGACCAGCCCCCATCTTCGATTCGGGCTCATCACTCTGGTGCAACATTTCTCTTGAGGAGCTTAGGGCGGGAGAGCACAGTTTTACCAGCGCGCAGTTTCATTCAAGCCCCGCCAAACAAATGCTGCTCGTCGAGGACATGGGCTGGTTCGATGGAGACAAACTCAAAGGCTTTGTCGACGAGGCAATCGAGATTCTGTCTAAAAACGATGCCCTAGCAGCGAGACTACCTTATCTAAAAGAGGCGCTAACGTGGCGCCTCGAAAGAATGATCGACATCGCTGAATGGAGTTAGCGAGGCAGCATTGCCCCGCCAACTCCCCTACCTCCCGCGCAGGGCCTTGAGCTTGGCCAGGGCATCGGGGCTCAGGCGGCTACCCAGAGTCATCTTGATCTGCGGGGCCTCTTCGGCCTCGTGAACGTCGTTATCGATCTGTTTGATCTCGTCTACCAGCATACGGCTCGAGATGCGCGTAACGCCCTTGCCCATGACGACGGCCTGGATCGTGCCGTCGCTCGATACCACGGAGCACGCGCGACCTTCCTCGCGTGCCTCGATGCAGAGCTTTTGCACCACGGTATCGGCAGAGACGCCCGTCGGCGAAAACTCGATGCGCACGCCACGGGCCGGTAGGTTGGGGCGCTCGCTGGAGATATTGCCCGCGCCGTCAAACACAATCACGGCCTCGTAGCGGCCCTGGGCGAAGGCGGCGACGTCGTTGATGAGCGCGGTGCGCGCCATATCGTGGACGTCGCTGGAATACGGGTCGTCGGAATGGTCGTAGACGAGCTTTTCGTAGCGCGGCGTGCAGTGAATCACGTTGTAGCCGTCGACCACCAAAAGCTCGGGCTTATTGGAGTGCACCGTCGAGACCGGATCGGCGATGGCCTGCGCAAACGCGTTGCCGCCCACGCCATAGGTCGCGGCCGAAACAATCGGCTTGGCCGAGCCCTCGCCAAAGCGCTTGGCCTTGGACTTGGCGCGGTTCTTCTTGGACATGCGCTACTCCTCCCCCATGAGCTCGCCGGCGTTGCGACGCAGCCACTCAAAGCACAGCGCCGTGGTCGCTTGGGCAACATTGAGGCTCTCGGTCATGCCGCGCTGGGGAAGCTTGGTCAAAAAGTCGCATTTCTCGAGCACCAGGCGCGAGATGCCGTCGCCCTCGGAGCCCATGACGAGCGCCACGCGGCCCTCGAAGGGAGCATCCCAGCAGCTGCCCTCGGCGTGCTCGGAAGCGCCGCCCACCCAAAAGCCAGCGGCTTTGAGGTCATCGAGAGCACGGGCGATATTGGGCACCTGCGCGATGGGCAGGTGCATGACGGCACCGGCAGAGGTCTTGTAGCTGCCCACGGTCACGCCGGCGGCACGCTTGTTGGCGATGATGACACCGGCCGCCCCCACAACCTCGGCGGAACGCACAATGGCGCCAAAGTTGCCGTCGTCGGTCACGTGGTCGAGCACCACGACGAGCGCCGGTCCGTCACCCGCGCGGTCGAGGATATCGGCGACATCGGCATAGGGGAAGTTGCCAACCTCGAGCGCAATGCCCTGGTGAGCGCCATGGCTCGACAGTGCGTCGAGCTGCGCGCGCGGCACATACTTAATGCGGACACCTGCGGCGTTGAGGTCATCGACCAGACGAGACAAAGCAGCATCGCGCTCCCCGCCCTCGGCGATGAGCGCGCACTTGATGGGAAAACCAGTGCGTAGCGCCTCGGCGGCAGCACGACGACCTTCGATAAACTCGCCCTTGGGAGCCTGGACAGCGTCGCGGTTGCGATCGCGCTGCGGACGTGCGGCCTGGGTGCGATCGCGCTGGCACTTGGGAGCGGCAGTGCGGTCATTGCGGCGAATCGGACGCGAGCCAGAAGCAGCCTGCTTGCCGCCACGCGGTGCACGCTTGCGATTGTCGGCCATAAAGCGACCTCCTTAAATAGATAACGAACAAGAATCGACCGTCCGAGCCACGGCACCTTGCCTTTCAATCGTCGGGCATGACCACCAGGTCTATGCCCTCCTCTTTCAAGGCAATCTGCCGCACCTCGAACGGTCGACAAATACTAGAGACTCTTAATACGAGTGCCCGCAGCCGTATCCTCGATTGTCAGACCCAGGTCCTTGAGCTGATCGCGGATGGCGTCGGCCAGATCCCAGTTCTTGGCGGCACGGGCCTCGGCGCGGGCCTCAAGAATCTTGGCAGCAGCCTCGTCCACGTCGTCGCCCGTATAGGCAACCAGACCGGCGGCAACGCCCAGCAGACCCAGCGGCAGCTCGACCTTGGGCTCGGGAAGCTCAACACCAAACGTATCGAGCAGCTCGACCAGCGTATCGGCGGCGGCCAGGGCAGCGGCCTTGTCGGCGGCGTCGCCCGCCTGCTCCAGGTACTGGTTGCACTCGGTCACAAAGCCAAAGATGGCACCCATGGCACCGGCGGTGTTAAAGTCGTCGTCCATGCACTCCTTAAAGGTGGCGCGGGTCTCGGCGGCCTTGGCGGCAAACGCCTCGGATGCTGCCTCATCGGCATCGGCCGTCGCATGGTTCGCGGCCCAGCGCAGGTTCTCGACCGTACCGGCGATACGCGTGAGCGAATTCTCGGCACCCTCCAGGCGCTCCCAAGAAAAGTCGAGCGGCGACCGATAGCTCGTCTGCAGCATCAGCAGGCGCAGGGCGGCAGCGGAGTGCTGATCGAGGACCTCGGCCAGCGTAAAGAAGTTGCCGAGCGACTTGGACATTTTCTCGCCGTCTACCAGCAGCATGCCCGTGTGCATCCAGGTGTTGGAGAAGCCCTGGTGCCAGGCGCAGGTGGCCTGGGCGCACTCGTTCTCGTGATGCGGGAAGGCAAGGTCGGAGCCGCCGCCGTGGATATCGATCGGGGTGCCCAGGTAGCGATGCACCATGGCGGCGCACTCGGTGTGCCAACCGGGACGGCCCTCGCCCCAGGGGCTCGGCCAGCTGGGCTCGCCGGGCTTGGCGGCCTTCCACAGGGCAAAGTCGAGCGGGTCGTTCTTGTCCTCGTTCTCCTCGATGCGCGCGCCAACCATAAGGTCGTCGATGTTGCGGCCCGAGACCTGACCATAGTTGGGATCGCTGCGCACGGCAAAGTACACATCGCCGTTATCGGCTGCGTAAGCGTGGCCCTGCTCGATAAGCGTCTTGATCATGGCGATCATGGGGCCGATCTCCTTGGTGGCGCGGGGGCGCACATCGGGATCGAGCACGTTGGCGGCGCGCATGACGCCGATGAACTTGTCCGAGAACTCCGTCGCGACCTCGGCGGCAGTGCGGCCCTGCTCGTTGGCGCGCTTGATGATCTTGTCATCGACATCGGTGAGGTTCTGGGCAAACGTGACCTCGTAGCCGCTCGCGATGAGCCAGCGACGAATCACGTCAAAGCTGATGAACGTGCGGGCATTGCCGATGTGGATGTTGTCGTAGACCGTGGGGCCGCACACGTACATGCGGACCTTGCCGGACTCGATGGGCTGGAACTCTTCCTTTTTATGGGTAGCGCTGTTGTAGATACGCATTCGTTACTCCTTAACGGTTTTCTGTAGCAGGCAGACGGCCCAGGCGCCGATTCCCTCGCCCTGGCCTTCCCAACCGAGCTTTTCGGTCGTGGTGGCGGCGACGCCCACGTTTTCCACGTCGACGCCCAGGGCATGGGCAAGGTTGGCGCGCATGGCATCGCGGTGCGGAGTGATCTTGGGTTGCTGACAGGCAATGGTGCAATCGGCATCGACAAACTCAAAGCCCAGCTCGCGTGCATAGTCCATCACGCGGGCAAGTAGCACCATCGAGTCGGCACCCTCGTAGGCGGGATCGGTGTCGGGGAACAGCTTGCCGATGTCTCCCCCGCGGCAGGCGCCCAGAATGGCGTCGGCCAAAGCGTGCGCGAGCACATCGGCATCCGAGTGGCCCAGCAGGCCGCGCTCGTAGGGAATGTCGACCCCGCCGATGATACATCGACGCCCCTCCACCAGACGGTGGACGTCGTAGCCGTGGCCAATGCGCAGGTTACTGAACATGGGGAAGGTCCTCTCCCTCGGCCATGCGGCCAAGCAGAATCGCGGTTACGGGACGCAGGTCCTCGGGCACCGTCACCTTAAGGTTATCGCGCGGGCTCTGGACACAGCGGACGCGCCCGCCCATGCGCTCGACCAGCGAAGAATCGTCGGTCCCGATAAAGCCCTCGGCGATAGCTGCGGTGTGGGCGCGCTTCATGGCGTCGACGCTAAAGATCTGCGGTGTCTGCGCGGCCCAGTAGAGCTCACGCGGCGGCGTCTCGACGATATTGTCGCCGTCGACGATCTTGAGCGTGTCGATCGCGGGCTGACCGCATACGACACCGTCGAGCGAGCGGTCGCCCACAAGCACGTCGATCGCATGATCGATGGCCTCGGTCGTGATGAGCGGACGGGCGCCGTCGTGGATGGCGACATATTCGAAACCCGCCGGAACCGCATGCACGCCGGCACGGGTGGAATCCTGACGGGTATCGCCGGCATCGGCGAAGCTGATGGGCGTGTCATAGTCAAACGGATCGATGGCCAGGCGGCGCATCTCGGCACGGCGCTCGGCAGGACACACCACCACGATGTGGCCGACCTTGTCGCTACGATCGAACGCACGGATGGACCAGCTCATGAGCGGACGGCCCGCCACGTTAACGAGCTGCTTGCCGCCGGGATTTCCAAAGCGCTGGCCGCTGCCGCCGGCAACGACCACGGCGCATACGGGCGCCATTATGCGTTCCCCTGTTTGGTGCCCTTCATGCGGTACAGGGAGTCCGCAAGAATGGCAGGGTTGTTAACGCCAAAGTCGCCCAGGCGCTCCGGATCCTCGCTGATGTCGTCCATGAGCTCCTGCAGCGATCCATACTCATCGACGATTTTCTCGGCCACGCCGTCGCGCACGACGGACACGCGCGAAAGCGTGCGCAGGCCCAGCGGTGTCATGACGGAGTCCTCGTCCAGGTCGTCGTAACCCAGAACCGCCGCCACATGCTGCGGGTCGGACAAGTCCTTGGGCGTCATACGGCTCAGGTTGGCGCGGATCTTTTCGGCATTGGCCTCGGAAGAATCGCTCGCGTAGTCGCGAATCATCAGGTCGTACTCGGTATCCATGCTGGAGCCGGCGAGCTGCTCGAGCTGCATCTGCACGAGCTTGCCCTGGTTGCCCAACTTGACAATGCAATCCTTAAGCTCAGTCTTTGCCTGCTGCATGATCTCGAAACTCGAGAAAATGCCGGTGATGTCGGCGAGCGTAACGTAGTCGTCGAGCTCGAGGGCCGTCAGACGCAGCAGGGAGCGGTCGAGCGACTGACGGGTAGTCTGGAGCGTGGCGACGAGCTGGTTGACCGAGCTCATGATGGTGGTGACGGGCTGGATCTCGTAGCTCTTGCCGTGAACGTACACGTTGACGACGGCACGACGGGCCGAGACCGAGATCACGATGGCATCCGTGAGCACCGACATGCGGGCGGCGGTGCGGTGACGCATGCCCGTCTCACTCGTGGCAAGCGAGGGATCGGGATTGAGGTGGAAGTTGGCGCGCAGGATCTGGGTGAGGTCGCCGTCGATGACGATGGCGCCGTCCATCTTGGAAAGCTCGAACAGGCGGTTCGAGGTAAACGAAATGTTGAGCGGGAAGCCGTCGTTACCGGCAGCGAGCACGTTTTCGGTGTCGCCGACGCAAATAAGAGCGCCCAGGTGACCAGCAATGATCATGTCGAGGGCGGTGCGGATCGGCTGGCCAGGTGCCGTCAGGCGGATGGCCTGTTCCATACGCTTTTGCAGCTCGTTCTTATCCAAGGCATCGCTCCCATCGT
>ERZ839741.512-NODE-512-length-49785-cov-49.455319_pt1 | contig 49785 bp, 81 predicted proteins | sample MGYA00519880_ERZ839741 | MGnify/ENA primary metagenome ERZ839741 (study PRJEB31850, sample SAMEA3708851) | human gut metagenome | biome: human gut; feature: human-associated habitat; material: faeces | place: China | collected 2014 ...
TCGTCCCGCTTTTCTGGTCGCCCAGCACGGCAAGAAATTCTTTGTTCGGGGGAATAACCGCGCCGCGTGCCAATGCAGGAGCGGAGATACGGCTAATCGATGGAGCGCGAGAAGGGCTGCCAAAGCCCCCGCTTCGGGTCCCAAATCCTCCGCTGCGTCCAGAATTCGATCTTGCAATAGAGTTTTGCGCTTCAACGAATTTGTTTCCGAACCAGCTAACGGCATTAGCCACCCACGTTTTTACAGCCTCCCATGCGGATTTTAAGCCGGACAAAAGGCCGTCAATAATCCTTCGACCTAACGCTTTCCAGTAATCAGCAGTAAAAAACTTCGAAACGCTGGTATTCCACCACTGTTTAATGTTCTGCCACATTTCTTTAAGCTTGGTAAGAAGCGCACTCCAATCCAGATCAGATGCCGCGGCAATAGCCGCGCCGCCAGCAATCATCATCCCAATGCCAAGTGGTAGATTTGCGCCGGAGAAACACAGAACCGCACCGATAGCGATAAGCGAGACGCCAATCGAACCCATAAGAGATTTGATTGCAGCTTTTGTCTTTTCGGGGGCTGTGTTCCAGTTCATGGCGACCGACGCCGCAATAGATGCTGCACCCGCAATCATTAACCCAATACCGAGAGGTAAGTTTGCTCCCGAAAAGCAAAGCACTGCGCCGATGGCAAGCAAGGTCATTCCGAGCGCCATCATTAAGGCCGACAATGTATTTTTTGTTTTGTCGTTTACTGCATTCCAGTTCAAGGCGACTGCCGTTCCCAGCATAGCCGCTCCTGCCAGCATAAGCCCAATGCCGAGGGGGATGTTTGCGCCAGATAAACACAAAATTGCACCAATGGCGAGGGCAAAAAGGCCCAGCACCGAAAGCACATTTGTCAGTGCAGCTCTAAGGCGGTCAGACATTGCATTCCAGTTTTCTTTAATAAGTGCAACAAGCCCAATCGCGCCCGCCGCCATAAGTGCGATGCCGAGGGGGATATTTGCGCCGGAAAAACACAGAATTGCGCCAAGAGCTAAAAGCGCGCCGCTAAGGTATGCCGTAAGCTCGTCGATCTTTGCTTTGTACTCGTCGGTCGTAAACTGTTCAAACACGGGAGAAAGCCGATCTGCAAGCGCAGACGCAGCGCCGCCTCCACTGCTTGATGTGGAAATCGTGTTGATCTCGTCAAAACTAGCAAGATTCCCTTTTGCTTCTTTTGCCGCCGAACCGACGCTACCGATAGCATCTGCTTCTTTATAAAGTCCTTTTGCCGCCGCTTCTGATTTTTTTGCCGTTGTTCCAAAAAGCATCGATACAATGTTTACAATAACGCTGATAACCTTTGTAAGGATGTTCACAAGCGCTGTAAAGGCGGGAACAATTACACTTAATAGCGGTTGTGCCAAAGTGAGCAACGCGCCCTTTAAGCGTCCAATAGCTTCTGCGGCTTCGTCATTTATTTGGATGACTTTCCAGACATAATCACGCACAACAGATAATGCCCTTGTAATAAGAGTAAACACAAACGCCCTGAGAGCGAGCTTCTTTACTCGGTTAACGAAGCGGGACATGTATTCGTCGGCTTTTTTAGTCGCCTCACCCATCCCGAAAACACCGTTTTTTGTGCTGGAGATTTTTTCGGAAAGCTCCCCCGCTTTTGTCTTCATCTTATCGAGATTTGCCGTATCGGACTGAATTGAAGCGTCCATCTTCTCAACTTTAGCTGTAACGGCGTCATACTCTTTTTGCAAAGATTTCACAGTGCTTTCCTGTGCCTTGATGGAATCCGCCGTAAAAAACTCTTTGCCGCTGTGCATTGAATCAAGCGTCGCTTTTGCCGCATCGAGATTTGCCGCGATTTCTGCCGACTGCTTTGCCAGCGGCATTTTGTCTTGCTGTTTCTGGTAAATTTTATCGTTAAGCGTGTCGATTTTTTTAACCAGTTTATTCAGTTCTTTTTGAGCGTCTTTGTCGTCCAGATCCACGCTGAAAACTACCGAACCGTCCGCTGCCATAAAATCACCACCTTGCTTTTAGTTTTTTGCTGTGATATGGTAAAAGAACCGTATTTAATGGGAGGGAAATAGAATGAAAGCATTGAAAAGAACCTTGTTATTCCTTGTTGTCTTCTTTGCATCGTTTCTTTTGATCCTAATTGTAGGAGTTGCTACAACGCCAGAAGGCCAAGAAACTATGCCGGTATGGGTTGGCGTTGCCCTTATAGCAATACCTATCCCATTAGGGATTCTGGCCGTTAATAAAGCCGTACCGCAGACTTATGACGAAAAGATTAAAATCCAAACAGTAAAGTGCAAGCTACAACTTGTCGGCGGGCTTAACCTTGCAGCGGGGTCTATTTGCTCCGCCGTGTGCTCCCCAGAATCTATTTCATTTTCAGCGAGCGGACAAACATTTACGCTTTCGCCAGAAAAACTAATCGATGTGTCTGTTATGACACCGCAGGAGATCCAGACACAATACGTTTCAAGCGTCGGCGGCGCAATCGCGGGCGGTATTTTACTCGGCCCAATCGGCGCGGCGCTTGGAGGGTCAGCGCAGAAGAAGAAAACAAAAATTGTCCGTCAGTACCTTATATTTGCATATCAGGCTGATCCAGAAGTTAAATACATTGTGTTTGACGTGACCTCCGCACCTCAGAACGGGAAGAAAATCAGCAAAATTTATGCGTACTTAAAGAAAAATGAAAACAAGCAAGTCTCGCTTTAATTTCAACCGGCTCATGAATGAGCCGGTTCTTTTTTACCCAACCATGCACTAAGCGTATCCGCTTCTTCTTTCGAGACCTTTTTCGGGATATCGACCACATCTTTATTGCGTCGGTAAAATTCTCGGTCTGACTTGTCTAAGGGTTTTCCTTTCGCCTTTAGTTCTCGAATGCGGATGACTTGCGCAAAGAAGCAATCGCCAATTTCCATATAAGCAGACAAGAAAGTAAACCAGTGCGTACCGCCAGTGTTGGTATCTGGATCGTATTCGCTTTCGCGAATCTCTTTCCCAAGCACTCGGTTGACAGGGGAAACGATAAACTGAAAATCTTTCGCCCAATCAATGATCTCCGGCTCTTTCTTTTTATCATCAGGGTATTGCCCACCGTTGATAAACCAAAACAGCTGTTTGATCGCTTCGTCGTAGTCGGGAATTGAATCAAAGTCAACAAAGAAGAGACGAAGGGCGGTATAAGCTCGTTCTTCGTCGCTGAGTTCTTCATCGTCCAGAACCTCGAATATCGTCAGTATCACTCGAAAGTCATACCGAACGGCAAAGCTCTGCCCGCTGATCTCTACGCTTTTAGGAAGTCCGTAACTCATACCGCCCTCCGATTAATGCTTCTGCACTTTGTCGATGTACTTTTTGATCCTCGGATTCGTGAATTTCTGTTCACGGGAGAACGTATTGTCGATTTCGTCCATTACAGCAAGCATGAAGTTACACCACACAGGGACCCCCTCTGCCAGCGCATAAACGTTCATTCCGCCAAAAAGATCATCTGCAATATGCGTACCAAAAACCGAGTCAATAATCTCACGCATCTCCTTGTCGCGCTCACGGGCAAATTCAAAGATGAGCTTTTTGTCTCCCATCTTTTCAATCTGCGTTTTGTACCCTTCCTGCTTTTTGTCGAGGTCTTCAAATGCAAGGTAGAGTCTTTCAACAAAGTTGCTGTCGGTAGGGTTAAACGACACCTCGCACTTCCCATTTACGGCGTAAGTTACAAGGCCGTCGCCAAAATTAAGTTCCTGCATGATGTTTCTCCTTATTCACCCTCGGTAAACGTAACCGTATTGCCAGAGATAGCGGCAGTGCCGACCGTGCGCGTGCCGCCAAGCGTCACGTCGATGGGCATACCGATAAAGCCGCCGCCCTCACCGCCGAGGGAAGAGGGCTTGACCATGCAGGACGAATAGCGCTCCGCAAAGACTGCCGTATTCGCCGTGCCTGCATAGGCGTGGACAATCAGCACGTCCTGATTCGCCAGCGCCGCCGCGTTCTGCTCCCTGACCGCAAGGTTCCAAACCTTGACGATGGCAGGATCGCCAGCGTCCAGATTAGACGGGTCAAAGGTCTGCGTGATGATGGGTTTCTTCATGGTCGTGCGCGTCGTGCCGAGGATATCCTTCGAAGAATCCTCCTGCCAGTCATATTCCATGCTGGAATCCGTGACGCGCGTACCGAGGGGAGACCACGTGGGGGTTCCTGTTTCGCCCGTGTTGAGATACGCGATCAGAAGTTCGCGGTCTACGGTCTGCCCCGCCGTGGTGTTAAAGATCGTATCAGCCATTTTTAATCACCTCGTAGTTCATTTTCATAAGGATTTGGTGATCCTCGTCACCGTTTTCATACACGGCAAAAAGCGAGGATCGCGTTGTAGGCTCAATACGGATGACGCGGCGACCGTCGCCAATGTCAGGCGGTGTTTCGCTTGATGACCAATCGCCCAAGGCGTTAAGCAGCTCGTCAGCTTTGAGCCGTTTGTCGTTGCTGTTTCCTGGCTTCATGCGGTAGATAACCTTGAATTGGTATTCCGCCTGATACCCGCCGAGAATGTATTTCTTGACGATATACGCCGCCTGAATTGTGGACAGTGCCATCGACGCAGTATCAGCGGGAAGGAATTCGAATCGAATCAAATCAACCGGCTTATCGGGGAATGTGTTCAGCCACGCAAGCAGCTTGCGGGATACCTGATCCTCTTCCGCCGCCGACACCGTCTTTTTAATCTTTTCCAAACTTCTTCACCGCCTTATCTGCTACACGCACCCACTTATCAAGGTTTTGCGCCTTAGATGCTTCAAACCAATGTGCTTGTGCTTGCGGATTGACATCCGTCCTGAACACCAAATTCCGATCTGTCGTTACCTTGTGCTCGCCTTTTCGCACCCAAGAGCTGCCGGTTTCAGGGTCTACCATCAGCTTACCGTTATAGAGGTATCGGGCATAAGGCCCAGGATATACAATGCTGTTTCCGATAACTCTCGTCCTGTTCATAAGCCCTGCGGCAGCCCCAGAGGACGGCACAAATGGACGCGTGTCTGTCTCCACCTGTACCGCAACTTCGTGTTCTGCCTTTGTACAAGCCCTTGCAGCGGCTTCTTTCACCGCATCCATGCCGGAAGTGTCAACGGTAAATTTCAGTACCATGTTATTTACCACCGCACTCAAAATGCTGCATATCCGGGCTTCCGTAGTCCATCATGTCAACTTTGGTGAGGTTGTAGCAGTCATCGTGGCTCAGAACGACGGTCATGTTGTCCGACACGAATTCGCCCTTTACAAAGCACGTCATGCCACCGTTACCCTTGTATGAGAGCGTCCATAGGTTAGACTTGTCCGCCGCTTTGAAAAACGATTGTGGGCCGATGTAATTTTTCGGCTTACCTGTTACCCCGTCCACCGCTACCACAGAGAACGGGATATACAGGTTGACCGCATCCGCCCCTTCAAGGCCGCTTTCCCGCACGTTGACACCCTTTGACGCTTGCAGCATGACCCCGCGCAGGATCGTGGTATAGACTTTCTCGACCTCATCAAGAGTTGTCGGGTCGATCTCCTGCACGATGTTGTAGATCGTTACAGTGTGGGGAGCGTACATCTATACACACCTCCGCGATACAGCAGCCCAGTATGGGCAAGGTATTCCATGCACGTTTCTGCCAGCAGTTTCTTTGCCCCGTCCGTCGCATTGAGGGCAGACAAAGCAGATTCCCCGCCTGTTGCAAACGTTCTGGAGTGACTGCCTACCGTTTCGCTTTTTACTTCCGCATCATTTGCCGCGGCATTGGCAAGATTTTTCATTGCCAGTGCTTGTGCGGCTTCGATAACCGCGTACTTATCCACCAACGCGCAGCAGCACATCTTCACTGCGTCCAGATCGGCATGGTCTTTTGCCATGTTGCGCGTGTAGTAGTCGAGGAAGGAGCTGGCACGGACAACAAGACGCGGAAAGTCGTTTTTGCTCACGGCGCCCATATAGGTACCGGTGTAGTATGTATAATCAGCGTATGTCATACGGGTCAGCTCCTTTCAGATTAAGAAACGGTAACAGTGGCAGTGCCGGTCTTCGTGCTGTCCTGCTTGGACTTGGCCGTAACGGTGATACTGGTCTTAGTCTCAGCGGAGTCGATAGTCAGCAAGCCGTCTTCGCTGATCTTGGACTTCGTGCCATTCTGGCTCCACTCGACCTCGCCGTTGATAATGCCCTCGCCGGTAACAGCAGCAGTAAACGACTTGCTGTCGCCCTTTGCCATCGTCGCGGTAGCGGGCGAGACGGTAACAGTAGAGATGTCGCCGCCCTTGCCGTAAACAGAGAACGGGAACGGATTTGCCTTTTCCGCGTTGTAGGCGTTGATGGGGTTCGCGATCTCCCAGCCGAGACGCATGACTGCGCGCAGCGCCACCATATCGTTCTGCATGAGGTTGTAGGTGATAGCCTTCGTGGTGGGATCCTGAATAACGCCCTCGGTGAAGATCTTGAAGGTCATGTCCTGACGAATGGCATAGACAAGCTGGCTCCAATCGCCGACGATCATCTGAGCCTGGGCGGGGTCAAACGCACCGTTCATGGGGAAGTACATATCCATGCCGTCCAGACCGTAGCGGGTAGCGCCCTGCATATCGGTCTTGAAAATAGGCTGGCCGGAAGTGTCGCGGAGACCGCGCAGCTTACCGCGCATCTGGATAGCGGACATAACGCCATTGGGGTTGAAGCCGTCCAACTCGACCTTAGAGATTAGACCGCCATCGCCCATCACATCGGCGTAGATGTCAGAACTGATAGGCACGCCGTTACCGGCAGCGATGGCAGCGGGAACAACGCCGGTGCGCCAAGTGCTGGGCTTGTTGGTGCCGAACAGGATAGCGGCGTCGATGACCTTGCCGAAAGCCTCGGTCAGGCGCGGCTTAACTTCGCCCCAAATGTCATAGTCCGCATCGTCGAGTGCCGCCTCGGGAATGGGGACAATGACTGCGATCTCCTCGGCGTACAGTTTCTTCTTGTCCCACGCCATCTTGGTGGTCTGCTTGAATGCCTCACCTGCGCCGCCGTCAGTGGCTTCGCCATTGACAAAATACGCAGAGGGGAGCGCGTCAAGCACGTTGATGGTCTGCGTCTTGCTGGACATATTCGCCAGACGACGGCCCATGCGCAGGACAGCGGATTCCGCGATAGCGCCCTGCATGATCTCGCGGGTTACGGGTTCCGGAATAAGTCCGGAAAGTGCGGAACGATCAATAGTTGCCATGTTGTAATCTCCTTTTCGTTACTTGAGTGCGCCGCGGATCAGATTGTTCATCGCGGCATTATTTGCATTCGGTTTGTCGCCGCCGCCCACAGGAGCCGTCCAGTCAAACTTGACTTTCTGACGATTTTCCGTGAGCTTATCAACGGCCTGCTCAAAAGTGGTCTTGTCGTCCATCATCCTGAGAGCCTTAAACGCGATAAACTCCGCTTCCTCGCCGGTTAGCCCCTTGGAAAGCACATACTTCTCGCGCTTGAGCTGCTGAACTTCGGCCTGCGCTGCGGTCAGGGCGGACTTGTTATCCGCAAACTCCTTTTCGCGCTTTGCCTGCCGCTCCTGCTCGGTCTGCTGACTGTCTTTCCATGTGCGATACGCGGTCATCTCGTCCTCGCTGGGGTACTTTCTCCGTTCCCGGTCAAGCCTCGCCTGAATCATCTTGTCAACATCAGCCTGAGTGAACGTCTTTTCCTGCTCTTGCGCAGTCGTTCCCGTGCTCTGCACGGTGGTTTCTTCTGCCATAAAAATCTCCTTGTTTAACGACCTGTCGGTCAGTGTTGATAAAACAAAAGAGCCAACCTGTAAGCGTTCCTTACAAGTTGGCTCCTATTGCCCTTTCCCGCGCCCTATTGCGCGGGAGTGCTATATTTAATTGTTTTCTTCACCTCTAAGACAATGTACCCATCGCCTTTTCGTCGTATCTCTGCATCGTTGCCGCGCTTTAGAATAGCTTGCACGGCCTTGATGGCTTCGTCAAAGTTCAATATTGCATCTTCGTCCTTTCCCACTGTTCAGGCAGCCCCGCAGCCTCGCTGAACGCCTTGTATTTCGCGTTTAACCGCCGTAGCCGTATGTTTACCGCCCGTTCTTTTTCCGTCAATCCTGCGGCCTTGTAAGCGGCTTTCTCGCGCTTTAGATTACGGATTGTCCGCTCTACGCGCCGTTGCATCTGTGTTGCTTCGTATGCGGTGTATGTTTTCCCCTCAAAAGTGCAGCCGAGCCCATCGTCGATATGCTCAAGCTGCTTATCGGTATAGGTGCGCTCCATAACTCCTTCAACAAACGCCGACCAGCTATGCCGACAATTTGCTCCAAGAATACCGGTCACATCTCCAATGCCGCATGTGCTTTCAAAATCTGGATATTCCCCTTTTGACGCGTCGGGGTATTTCTTTGTAAATTCAGCCCATCGATACAGTTTGCCTTGCCATTTTTTGTGGTTTTCCCACCCTTTAGGCCCATCGATATCACGCGCTCCGGCGTGCGCCTCTACTTGCACAAGGTCGGTTTGCAAAAAGTCCATAGACTGTTCCGAGTATTTACGGTTTAGCTGATTTACCGCCGTCATAACCGCGCGGCGGGCAGCCACATCGATCTGGTCGCGGTGTCCGCTCTCATAATCCACGACTTTTAGGCCGCTTTGCGCCAACTGACGCACCGCCGATTTGATAGCCTGATTGTAGCTGATAGCGCCGCTCTGGATTTGCATTGTAGCGTTATCCAGCGCCCATTGGTATGCTTTGGCAGGTGACAGCATTGTGCGCCCAGCGTCCACTAAAAAGCCCATTGAGCGCGTTATGTTGCGCATGGTCTGCTTCGTCTGCTCGTATATTGCCCAGGTGTCCTCAATGCTCACCAGCGTTTCCGGCTTCGTTATATGGGTAAGGTCGATAAGGTCGGTGTAATACTTCTGATTCCGCTCTACCACATCGTCAAGCAACTCTTTCAGCTTTTTTTCGCTGATGCCAGCGGTCTTGCGGATTGCCTTTTCAATGTCCTTTAGTTCAATGCCGTGTGAACGCAGCGCCCTAATATCCTGCACCGTGACTTCGTTGAGCTGGTCTGCCAACTTCAAGCGGCTGCATATCTCGTCAAGCAGCGTATCTTCAAGAGACCGGAACAGCTCTGCCAGTTCTTCCGGGAGTGCGTCAAGAACTTCCGGCCGAAACGGATATTTCATTTGCTTTCCTCCGTTTCACAATCTCGTCATAATGCGGCTTCACGCGGATTACATTCCAGTCGCATTCTTCCGGCACTTTCCCGTAGAATATCACCCATTCCGGCGATAGCCGCTTCATCATTTCCTCGTAACCGCGCAGAAACAGCCGCTTGCTTTCCTTGTTCTTCTGTGTCCCTACCGAACTAACCGCCACAACACCGCCGACAGGCTCGCCATCAAAGCACCAATCGTAACTATCCTCGTTGCTCCATGAAATAGAGGGATAAACCGTCATACCGTGGAGCTGCCAGTATGCCGCCAGCCAGTGTTTTCGGTAATGGTTGTATATCTGCATCGCCAACGGCATATCTGTGTAGGTGGAGAAGTCCGGCGCACACACCGCCGTAAACTGTGACAGTTTTGGGATATATTTATCAGGCGCATTCCAGTGCCGAATAAAAAGCGTATCGTCCACGAAAAAATGAACGATCTTGCTTTGCGTATCTTTGGCTGTGTAATGGTAATTTACGGGGATAAACTCGCCTTGTGGGTATGCCTTGACCGGCTCGATCTGCGGAATATCGTACTTGCCCACGCCGAGGAATGTGAACTTATCAAGATTTTCAAAGTTAATCATAAATCCCCCAGCAAACAAAAATGCCGCAAGATACATTTCTGTACCTTACGGCATAGCAAGCGCCCGGATTCTAACCGGAGTTCCCGCAGTCACGGTGTAATCACCCTATACGACTACTTGCTATGCCTATTATACCAAGCCTTTTTTACGAATGCAACCAGCTTCTTTTCTTCCGCAGTCAAGCCCCTTGTGCCGCCCTCATCGTGATAATACCCGATGTGCGTGTGCACTCCCTTGAATTGCTCATGGCTATGCAGAAGATTGATTGTTTTTAGACGCTTTCCATCTGCACCGTAATAGCTGATTGCATTGATTTTTCCCTCATCGTTTATCGTTGCGTAAATGCGCCCTTTGGTCATAGTTTCCAATGGGTCTTTTGCGTTCAATGCCGCATTTTGCTTTACAAACTTTACGTTCCCGGCTTTTAGAAGCGTCCTAAACTCGCTCCCGTAAGGCTTGCCCTTTTCGCTCATGCCGCTGCTTGCGCCGCGTCCGCCCATTAAACGGGTCTCCATGTACCGCTACGCTTGTTAGCCCTGCGGTATTTCTTTCCGTTTACCGTAACTTCCAACGCGCCGGACTTTTGTGCTGTTACAAAGGCATTGGAAAACGCCTTGTTTTCTGCTGCTTTGCGGTTTTTACTGGACTGGTCACGCAATTTCCGCATGTAGCTATCCATTTCACCGCGCGCTCTTGCAGCTCTGTCTGCGGCGCTTCCTGTTTTCTGCGCCGTTGTCAGGCGCGCAGGCCCGCTTGCGTAAGGATTGACTGCTCCTGCCGCCGTTTTTAGTGCCGTTGTTGCGAGAGTTGCCATCTGCTTTACTGCGTCTTTCTTTTCAGCGTCCGACAGCTCAAGCCCATTAATTTCAGCAGCGTTGCGCTCGAATGTGCGCCTGATAATATCGCCCATATCAGTGACAGACGCAGCGTTTGCTCGGTTAATATCCTGCTGTGACAAAAAGCGCGCAAGGCTCATACCGCGCCCACGCCCAAATTCTCCGGCTCCAGCGCCGCCACCGGCTCCACCTCTACCGCCCATCACTCTACCTCCGTTTCTTCCTCGGTCGTCATGTCCTTCATCTTAGGCAGCGCCGCCTTTGCGGTTGCCTCGTCCTCGTTTTTGTACGTCATGCGCATTTCATAATCGTTGAGGATCCCAGCAGACAAAAGCTGCATATCGCGCGCAAACTCAGCGTCTTTGTCCTGGAAAATACTGTCGTCAAAATCAATACTAATTTCAATATTTTCATCCAGTCCGGCGTTCATGGTCGTATTGCCCAGTCGGAGGAGAACCCTACAAAGTTCAACAAGCACCTGCTCCAAGATGATCTGGTGCTTTCCTCGCGTCTTTGCAAGCTCACTGTGCGTACTGATAACCTGCGTCGCAGTCGCCATTACGGCTTGGTCGATCTGATAAAAGTTCGTGCCAAAGCCGCACTTGCTCCCCAAGATATTAAGCGCGAACTGAACCCCGACACTTAACTTATCGGAGTTAAGTGTCATGTCGATTGGCTGAATAACCGCCCCATCGCTTACATCTTCTGGCATAACGTAGTACACAAGATCGTTTTCATCAAACGCCGGTGTACCATCAAGAAATTTACTCGCCGCAGGCTTAACCATAATGCGTTTTTTGCCCATCACGAACTCATTGATGTAAGCATCATAGGCAATATCGGCACCTTCGAGTGCATCGATAGCATTGGCATAAACCGAAATGCCGGTTGGAAGCAAATAGTTGAAGTTATTCGCAATGTTAAGTCGGTCAATGACAAATTGACGCTTATCGCTTCCGGTATGTACAACAGGGGGGATGCGCTCAAAGCCCTTAACATTGGTCAGTGCTTCGTCTGCAAGTTGCTCATTATCATACCGATAAATGCGGTTCTCAATGACGTATTCGCCGCCATCCTCTTTTCTATGGATTTGCAGATAGAGGTAATCGCGCCCGCCCCTTGTAATTACAGAGGAAAACGCGCACTCGCTGATATATCCGTTCTGCCATGCCAGCGGGTAGATATTTTCGATAGTCACATAGTCCAGCACAATGCCGGATGTATTGCCGGGTACGATCTCGCCGCTCTCGTTGACCTCCTGCCCCACTACGCGGGGAATGTATGCCACCGTGCCAAGCGCAGACTTCATTTCCTGCATCTCATTCGCCTTAACAGCAAAATTGTTCTCCGTCAAGATGCGGTCAATAAATTCCTGCTCCTTATTCCCTTCAAGCGTTATCTGCACTTTTTCGTTCATGAGCAGATTCGCCCAATCCTCGCACAGTTTCTTTCCCATTCCAAGGGAATACCGCTTGCAGTTGACCATGCTTTCACCGTTACGGACGCGGTAATTGTGGAAGCCCTTTACATTTCCCTGATACCAGCTTTTCCACTCCGCAACCTTGCTGTAAAACGATTCGGGGATCGTGGTATAGCCAAGCTCGTTAAGTTTTAAGATAACTGCATTGCTCATGCGATAACTCCCATCCGGCGAGAAATCCGCTCTAAAGCGTATCTTGTGGCATCAATCAAATGGTTATTTGCATCAGGATACCCGCTGATGATGTCGCCGTCTTTATTCCGTTCGTATTCGTAATTTACAAACTCTTTATACGCGTTTGGTGTCCGGCGGCGGTCAATGACGATCTTGCGCCTCTGTAGCCACTTCATGCCGTAGTCCACGGAGCCGGGGCCTTTGATAGCCTCCTTTGCCGGAAGGCCAAGCGCCCGATAATCCGCAGTGCTCTTCGGCTCTGCGCTGTCACACGTGATGTACGCGTCGCCATATCCGCACCCTTTGATAATTCCGCCGCTCTCCTCGTTTGTCAGCTTATTTTTATAAATCTCGTCAATAAAGTAGATTGTCTCCCGCGCCCGGTCGTAGTGTAGCCGGATAAACGCAAATGGATCTGGATACCATCCCCAGTCAACACCTTGGTATATCTGGTCGAAGCTCCCGATCTCCTTGTCCGTAATCTCTCGCAGCTCCAAATTTTCAAACACATTTCCACCCGTGCCGACCGGAATGCCAAGATACTCGTGCTGATATGCACGCTCGTCTGTCTCTTTGAGGTGTTCCGCTTCTGCAAGAAACTGTTCTCCCAGCCATTCAGGCGGTGCTTGCAGATACGTTGACTTGTGGCACATCCGGTCAGCTCGTTCTTCCAAGCTGTCCTTGTTCGCCCAGTTGTCGCGCGAGATCGGCGGGTTATAGCTTTCGAAATTCCAGAAAACCGAGCCGCCACGCATGGTGGACTGCAGAATGTTTCGGATTTCCGCGCGACCGGCAAACTGGTCTTTCTCTTCAAAATGCGTCATGGCGATATAGCCAAACGGTACTTTGATAGACTTGATCTTCATCGGGTCATCAGCGCCACGGAACATGATCTTTTGTCCTGTCGGCTTGTAGACCAGCTCCATTGGGGAAACCTTTGCTTCCCAATACGCTGCCATGCCCAGCTCCCCGATTGCCCAAATGTACTGCGCATAAACGCTATCGCGGATCGTATTTGCCACTTTGCGCAAGACGAGCGCGTGAGTGCCTGGATTCCCGACCAGCAAAATAGGAACAAGGATCGATACCGTGGAAGATTTCAGTGAACCGCGCCCGCCGCTAAAATCGTAGTGCGTATGCCCATGATGAAAAATGTCATGAGCAATATCGTAAAACGCAGGTCCGATTTTCTCGGATAAACGAATGTCAGACATCAATAATCACCTTGACAACGGAATCGGCGCTTGTGTTGTCTTGCTTGTCGAACACACCCGTATGCTTCGCCAGCATTTCAAGTGCTTTTAGCTTATTCGCATATTTCAAATCGCTTTCCGTGCAATCAGACGCAGGCTTGTCTGCGATTTCTTTGAGTTTTTCTATAACATAGTCCTGCGTTACTTCCGTCCGTTTCTGTCTTTCTGCCTTTGCTTTTTGGATAGCAGCCGAAACGTTACTATTCGTAACTAACTGCCTACCCTTTTCAGCATTCTTGTAACCGGCTCTCGCGGCGGCCTGAGTGGCATTTAAGTCCACAAGGTACTCTTGCACAAATCTCTCTTGCTTTGCTGTTAATGGCACTCGTCACCACCTCTCTTGTCGCATTTTTTTGCTACCAGCCCCCACCCCTCGGCCTTACATAGCAGACTTTACCCACCCCGAAGGGCATACACTTACTGGCTCAGGCTCGCCCGGTGTTGTCGCCGATTTGGCATGATTTAATCGCTCACCCCATGCTCACGCGAACCATTATTGCCGCACTTTCAGGCGGGCGCTTTGCCCATTGCCAAAGGCAGCGGCTCTCCTCTTTTGGTACGGCGAGACGGTATTGAGCCGCCACACGTCCGCAATGTTGCCTATAGCCATTGCTTCCGCTTCTGCTTCTGCACGCCGCATATGTCCCCGCTGGGCCACATCGTTGAGAGGTGCGCGGGGTCCTGTGCCGCATGAGAGGTGCGACCTCTCGGCCCTGATCGTGGGCTGCATCGCGCGTGCGGCATGATGCGGGAGCGGCGTGAAAAAGATGAAAAAGCACCGCCCCCGCTATGGCGCAGGAGGTAAACGCCATAAATGAGAGAACCGCAAAGGCTTTTGCACCTCTGCGATTCTATTATCTCATAAGCAAATGGCTTTTTAAGGCCAACTTTTAATCATCGAGCAGCCCGTAGTTCCGTGCGACGCACTTAATGAAATCCGTATGCCATCGTCTCGCCGTCCGGTCGGAACAGTTGACCGCCATTGCCGCCCCTTCGAGCGTGTGGGTTTTGTCCCAGAACACGAGGCGAATAAATTTCAAGCGCTCTTCGCCGTCTTGCATTGACCTTGTTTCGCTCACCGCTTTTCGCACAGCGTTGTTTTCTAACAAAGCCACTCCATGCAACTCCTGCTCTCGATCTGGGTCGTAGCGACGGATAATGGCTTTTACATAGCCCCACCAACTATACCGAGGTTTACTCATGGCGTACCATCTTTCTCTTCACCCACGCCCACAGGTTACGCCACGGGTGGGCTTCTGCGTAATTGGCGCGCTGCTCGGCGTTGTATCGCCTGTTACGCATTACATTAAGGACCTCTTGCTTAAAAGCGCACTCATCGTTCGCCCGCCCAAGCGCCGCCTCGGTGTCAGCGAGCTTATTTCGCAGCGCATCTGCGTCCGCTTTCAGGCTCGCGATTACGTTCTCGCGGGTGATGGCCTCGCCGTTCATCTGGTCGATCTGCTCGGTCAAGACGACGTTCTTTCGCTGCATCTCCGCCTTTAGGTTCGCATACTCGGCAATCAGATCGTTCTTCTTGTCGATGCAGTTTTTCAGCGCGGCGATCTCTGCTTCAAGCGCCGCAGTCTTCTCCTGCGCGTCCTCCATCATCTTCGCCATCTGTTCTTTGGTGTACTTCTTTACGTTGATGCTCATAGCTTGGCTCCTCCCATTTTCATTTGTTCCCCGCGTCCCCGGTCGCTCACGATGCTCACGACCTTTCGGAGGCGGGGACGTTGGCTTTAATCGTGATCGTCAGCATATACGTACGACCTTCTTGCCGTCCATCTTCACGCCGCAGTTGGGGCAGTACGGCTTGCGATAAGTTCGTTCTCTGCCGCTGTCGCAGATAGCAACAACCTCACCACAGTTTGTGCAATACCAATCGCCATCCGCATCTTGTTCCCACCGACCATGCACCACCGGGGCAACATCGGCGGCGGGAGCATCTTCAATTTCAAACTCATCTGAGAGCCGCTTAAATACGTACTCAAGGCAATATGAACCGAACCCAACGTGATAATCTTGATCTACCGGGTCAAAATACAAGATGTTGAAATACGGCCTGTCAGGCGTCCCTGAAACAAAAATTTTTGCAAAGCTGGTCTTTATTTTGTTCTTGTGGGTGCAAACATCTGCACTCTGCATTTCTTTTTCAGCCATTGTCAGCCCTCCTGTTCGGCGAACACCCGCTAACCCACCTTGCACGGCAGCACCACCACGCGTCCATCCTTGTCGGCCTCGTCCAGCTCACGCAGACGGTCATCCAGCAGCCAGTTTTTCACATACTCCCAACTGCAATTATAATCAATTCCAACATCCATCAGGATATTAGACATTCGTTTAGACTCTTCCGGCGTCAGCCCCGTTTCCTCGTAGGCTGCAAGACGCTCCACACACGTCTGTCTGTACGCGCTTTTTGCCACACGGTCATTGCAATCATTGCCACTGTAACAACCTGCCGGATAATTGTAATCCGCTGCGCCGCTTGCGAGATATTTTGTCAATCTCTCCATCACTCCACCTCCTGCATCTTACTAATCACTTTTCGGATCACGTCGCCACCGTAAGCGTCTTTTGTCAGCTCCAAAAATTCCGTCAGCGTCATCATGCCGTGCTCGAGGTCGACGCCGTAGTCTCGGGCAAACTGCTTTCGCCCCATGTCACACGATCCGGTCAAGCGATGATGCCAGTCGTAAAAATACTGCGTCGGATACGTTTTTTCACGGTCTGTCTCTCGCAGGAACGCATCTATACGCTCGTCTTCCGGCATATCCTCGAAAAGCTTGTCTCGCAACGCCTCCATTGCTTCGCGCAGCGTTTCGCCATGCGCGAAAATGTTGTCCTGCTTGACGATGTAGCACGGTGTAAGCGTCAAATCACCGTTCAAGATTGCCCCGTGCGCAGTGTTGCCGCGCACGGAACGAATCAGCGTATTGACACCGTCAATTCGATAAACCGTTTTCCGGTTGAAACTCTTAATTCCGGAGCCGTCGCCGGAGCCGTAGCCGTCGCCGGAGCCGTCGCCGTCGCCGGAGCCGTAGCCGGAGCCGTAGCCGTAGCCGTCGCCGGAGCCGTAGCCGTAGCCGTAGCCGTCGCCGTCGCCGGAGCCGTCGCCGGAGCTCACAGGCAAAAAGGCTTTAATCTTCTCGTCAAGCGTCATCTCTTCCACTCCTTTACGCCTCGAAGAGACGCAGATGCCGTGTCTGTGCACGGGATGATCTGGATCGCACCAAGCACGGTCATTTCCGGAATCGTCACGGTAAAACGGCAGTTGCCCGGTGCTTTTGTACCGTCCTGCGCCAACTGCTCCACGGCACACGCGCCGTCCCAACTCCACAGCTTACGAACATCGGTCATGGTAACCTCGGAGCCGTTTCGCTCCTTGATCTTGCCGAAAAACACGCCTGCGCGGTCGCAGCGAACGATATAGTCCTGATTGTTGTTCATGATAAAAATTCCTCCTGATTTTTTTAAAATTTAAAGCTCTATCTGAGCCTGATTCCGTTTACCTCCGCCTCCGCCGTAAAGTAACGGTGGTGCTCGTTGATGTAGACGATACGACCGTGTACGGTTCTCAATTTTTCAAATCCGCAGATGCCGCTCGCGCCCTCAAAGGCTGCAGGCTTCCAGCTAAATGGTTCTCCGATGTACATAGTCAGGCCTCCTTTTTCCGTTTCTTCCAGCCGTCACATGGCACGTCGGAATCAGGCGGCGTGAATACCGGGTAGCCTTTGCCCATGCCCCAGTTGTAGTCTTTGTCTCCATAACGGAAGCAATAGCCATAGATGACGGCCTCGTCGCTGCGAACGAACGGCTCTCTCAGTGCAGCGTAGCTCCGACACGTCTCGCAGCTATGTACTGCTCCCTCGTGAGCCTCTGCCCAAAGCTTCGTTTGCTCTTCCGTGGTCACGTCAAGGATTTTTCCCATTATGCGTCCTCCCCAAATCTCAATTTTGTTACGGCAATGGGGAACTCTTCAATCTCGCTTGCCCAGCGTGCCGTGCCCTTGCCGTTGTGCCGCTCAAATACCAGTGGGAACCCGCCGATGCCGTCGAACAGGCTCCCCATCGTAACAGGACGCAAATATTGCGCACTGATACGCTTTGCCAGGAAGTCCCAAAATGGCAAGGCGATGGAATTCCCCAGCGCCTTATAGCGCGGACTGTCGCTCGGCTTGCGCAGTTTGCCCTTACTGTCGCGCCACTCGCCGATGTCCGTCCAGTGGTCTGGGAATCCTTGCAGCCGCTCGCATTCCATCGGCGTGAGGCGGCGCACAATCATTCCGGTTCGGACGGTGTTTTGCAAATTCAGACTTTGCCCTACGCTTTCTTTTGCTTGCAGCGTCCCGTTGATCTCGCCCCCCTCGGTGAAATTGCGGCAATCAACACTGCTGACCACTAAATCGGTGCTATCCTTGTAATCTCGCTGCTTGCAGTTGCTCGCAACGTCTCCCTCGCGGTAGTCCCCGAAGCCCTGCATTTGATAGCAAACCGCCGGAACCTCGCCGAAGGTGTGCAGCGCAGAACACGGCTTGTCCGGTCCGACGGTGCTGCGGTTATTCGGCTGATTGTTCCCGCTCATGCCGGCCGCAGCGGTCAGCGTAGGTGCTCTGTCGTCGCTTCGCACCTCGGCCCCGCCTTGCTGTGTTCCCATGCAGAAAATCGCCGGGTTATTTACTCCGCCGCCAACGCCACCTTGTAGCGTCGGGGATGCTCCCTCTGTGCCAAAAATCCGTTTGCTTTGGCAGTCCCACTGCGTCAGACAGTTTTGGAAAATCGTCTGGTCGTTGCTGGTGCCGAGCGTTCCGCTCTTGTCCTCCTGAACTAAAGCGCCTTTTCCTCCTCCGTCACAGCCCCCCCCTGATTCGGACTGCATAAGAAGCACCGCTTTTAGTGTTTCCGGCAAGTCTTTCCCGCGCCGTTCCGCTCTCCGCAAAATGCCTTGACACGCTTTTGCGCTCAAAGAGTATTTCTCCTGCGGTGTCTCCTCCAAAATCTGCGACAACCGAGATACGACGGCGACGTTGGGGGACTCCCCAGTGTTGCGCGTCATGCACTCGCCAAGCCACGCTCCATCGTCCTCCCACTTCATCGTGGTAGCCACCCCAGGTGTTCCAGCCTTTTTCAGGCACTTCAATATCGGGGGCTTCCGGCTCTGCGATGCGGATGATCTCTTCGAGGACTGCCGCGAAGTCTTGTCCTTTGTTGCTGCTGAATGCTCCGGGCACGTTTTCCCAGACCATAAACCGAGGTCGGACCATGTCACCTGTTCGTCCGTTCGCTTTGTCATGTGCTCTCATCTCCTTCACGATGCGGATCTGTTCCATGAACAATCCGCTTCTTGCGCCGGCTAACCCGGCGCGTTTTCCTGCAATGCTCAAATCCTGACACGGTGAGCCTCCCGTGATAACGTCCACGGTCTCGATCTCCGCGCCGTTGATTTTCGTAATATCGCCGAGGTGCTTCATCTTCTCCCCTCGCATTCCCCGAACATCTCCCGGAACGTCAGGCCCGTCAAGTCTTCCAGCGCCAGCAGCTTTTGGATGGTCGGCATAATGCGCCCATACTCATAATTCGCAAGCTGCCCCTGCACAAGGCCACACATGGCGGCAAACTGTGATTGGCTCATGCCCCTTGCTTTTCTAAGGTTGCGGATCCGCTCCGCAGTGTCTTTTGCATTCATCTTTTCGCTCCCTTTATTTTCTCAGCTTTTGGCCACGCCGCGTTTTGAACTGGCGCGCTCCCAAATAATCGTCTTTTGCCTGCGTCTGCCGCTTCTCTTCGGCCTTCGCCGCCCGGACCTTCGCAATATCCTCCGCATAATGCGGGCAATGGTCCTGGCAGCCGAGATAGCGCACGGGTGGCAGGCAGCTGTGGCAGTGCTCAAAGCTCATCTCACACCTCGCGGATCGTGATGCCGTACTTGTCCTGCATCAGTTTCTTTTTCAGCAGATAGTCTTTCGTTTTCACGCCCTTTGCGTCCTCGACCTCGCGCAGCCAATGCACCGTGCCGTTGCAGTCCGGCCCAGTTGCTCGCTCGTAAACAAAATCCGCGCGGTAGACCATCGGCTTGATTCTCTCGCCCTCGATGGTCGTGTATCCCTCAACGAGCGTAAAATTCGCTTGCAACCGTAAATCGCGAATCTTGCCCATCGCGCGCAGCACTTTCAGCTCGCCGAACCGCGCCGCCTCGCGCTCGGAATCAAACTTGATGCCGTCGCGCACAACCTTGCGGTTGCCGTACTTGCTTTTCTTCGACTTCTGTTCGCCCACCAGTTTGTCAAGCACCTGCTTCTGCGCCTGCGGCCCCAGCCTCGCGAGGTCAGCTGATGTCAGCGCCATCGTCGGCCTCCCTGATTCGCACTGGCAGGACCATTTTGACGTCCTCGTGGTTGGTCTTGATCGTAATGGGCCCAAGTGGCCCACGGAATTCCAGAATAGCAGGCTGCTTGAAGGCACCGCCGACGCTGGCCTTTGCCGCCTGCAACGTCGAGAGAAGATACTCGGCATTCACGCCGATACGGAATGTCGGTTCATTGGGCAGGACTTTTTCCCAATCCAGAAACGCTCCAACCGGCTGAACAAAACCGAAGATGCAGCCGAGACATTCGATCTCAACCACGCTTTCCGTCTTGTCCCGTTCTTTCAGCTCCAAGCGCATGGAGTTGCCGCGTGGCAGGCGGATACTCGGCTTGATGTAGCAATCGAAATCCTCTTCGACCTCGCAGCAGGTCGCGTGCTCCACGAAAAGCCGGACGCCGTCTGTGGCGATAGCCGTAACTGCCTTGTTCTTCTTGCGAAATTCCAGCCGGATATTCTTGTACATCGGCCTACTGATGCTCGCTGATACCGCGCCCTTTACGGCGGCGATAATCGTGTTGAACGCGTTGGTGTCCATGATAGCCAGTCTCATTCCTCTGCCTCCTTTGCGCCATTGTGATCGCACGGATCATCCCGCAGGCCGACCGCAATATGCATCACGTTCTTCTCATCGACGCGCTGGTGAATCTCGTATTGCCCAAGCAGCGGGTTCACCTTCGGCCTTTCGAGGTGGAGCGCCTTCATGCGTGGGATATCTTCTCCCGTGTCGGGGTCCTTCACTGCCTCGCCGTAGGAAAGCGCGATCTGGATAATCCAAGCATCGAACGCCATGCGCAGCTGGTTCAGTCCCTTCATATCCTCGCGCAGCTTCGCATTTGCTTTCATCAGCTCGCCGACTTTTTTCTGATATCTTCCGAGCTCGTGCTCAAGCCGTTTTACCTTGTCTCTGTTTCTTTCGCTCATCGGTTCTCCGTCCTTTCGTAGTGCAGCGTCAGCGCCCGAGCGATCGGGCAGCGCCGCCATTCTTCGTTGGCGCAGTAGCGCCGCGTACATTCGTCCAGCTCTTCTTTTGGTAGCTTGACTTGTGCGCCCTCGCAGTTGAGATAGTCGCGGTAGTCCCGCGAGTAAAACGGGCACTTGAAAATGCCCCCGCGATACCCGCTCACGGCGCACCGCCTGCCAACACCGATTTGACGTGCCTCATGCGCTGATTTGCCTTGTCGCGTCTCATGCTATCGCCCTTGAATACCAGTGGCGTGCACATCTCGAGGATGCGGTCATAGATGCGCTGATAGGCCATGTCTTTCGGCCTGCACAGCTCGTCAAGCGTCAGGTTTGTGGTGACGATCAGCGGCTTCTTGGCCTTGTATCGCTCGTCAATGACCGTGTAAACCGTCTCCATTGCGTACTCACTGCTGCGCTCTGCGCCGAGATCATCGATCACCATCAGCGGGTAATAGTGCACCTGCTCGACGATTTCTTTCTTGTCGTATCCCGCGTTGAGGATTCGCGGGAAGCTCGTAATCATCGCCGGGATCCCGCGGTCAATCAGCTCGTTGGCGATACACGCCGCCGCGAAGGTCTTCCCGTTGCCGGTGTTGCCCCACAGCAGAAGCCCATTGTTCTCGCGCCGCATATCGTCCCATGCGTCGGCATAGCGTTTGCATTTGACGATCTCGTCACTCATCGTCGCCTTGTCGAACCGGCACGCCGTCAGGCTCTTGTCGCGGATTCCGTCAGCACGCAGCGTTTCGATGCGTAGTCGCTTCTCACGGTCAGCGCGAGCTTTTTTCTCGGCCTCGTACTCTCGCGCCGCGCAAGCACACTGGCACCCGACAAGGCGGACATTCCCGCCGATGGGGATGCGGCACTGCTTCGGCGTGTTGCAATGGCCGCAGTACAGCAGCCCGTCTTTCTCGTAATCGACCAGATCACGAACAGGCTCGGCCTTTTTCGCGATGCTGTCGATCAATGCGTCAACGTTCATAGGCTTCCCTCCGTGTTGCCGTAGTCGTAGACAAACGGCTTATTTTGCTCGGAATCGCGCTTTTCCCATGTCCTAACGGCGGCTTTCCAGTCTTTCATGCGGTTCTTCCCTACCATCCAGCCCTTTGCCGTGTAGAAATCCAGAAACCGTTGTGCGTCCACGTTTGATCCACGCTCACGGATATAAGCCGAAACATCGTCTAACGTGGGGGGAGTAAAGCGCTTCGCGCGCGTATCACTCACACCGTTAGGGGGGAGTGAATTATCTTTGGTTTTGTCTTTGGTTTTGTCTTTGGGTTTGTCTTTGGTTTGGTACGTTTCGTATACGTTCGTATTCGTTCGTATACCATCGTATACGTTCGTATCATCTTGGCGCGCATACCGTTTTTCTATGTTGCGTTGGTTCTTTGCGCATCGTTCTTCATACGCTGCTTTAGCCCTATTTATATCGTCCGCAATGAAATCAAATGCGATCGACTCTCGTCCCGCAAGTTCCTCCGTCTCTCCAGTCTCGCCATATTCAAGCAAAGACCGTACAAGCCGACCTACCTCTTGATCTGAAAGTTTCTCTAATTTTTTGCGATAGCTGTAATAAAAGGGGATGTACTCAAGAGCCACTATGCCTCCACCGCCTTAAAACGGTGTATCGCCGTCGTCCTCGCTGACCTCTGCAAAGCCGCCTGCGGCGCTCTCTGCGGCGTATTTCGGTGCGGCAGTGTTGTTGTCCTCCGAGCGCCTGTTGTCTGCGAAATACACGCTGTCAGCCTGCACCTCGTAGCTCTTGCGCTTGTTGCCGTTCTTGTCCGTCCAGTCGCGCATCTGCAAGTGCCCCTCGACGCCGATCAACCGCCCGCGTCCGGCGTAGTTGCAGAGCACCTCCGCCGTGCCGCGCCATGCGACAACATCGATCCAGTCTGTGCCGCCCTCTTTGCCGTTGCGATCAACGGCAAGAGGGAACGACACAACGGATACGCCGCTGTTCGTCTTTTTCAGCTCCAAATCCCGCCCGATGCGTCCCATCAGGCAGATTCGATTCATGCTCATTTCAATTCCTCCTCGCTTTGGTGTTGGTGCAGATAGAGCACATGGCTCTTGCCGATGGCGGCGTTTTGGGCGAGCCATGCGCGCGCCTGCTCGCGGGATAGATGGCTCTCCATCGCGCGGCTCTCATAGCTGAATTCTCCCGCCTCCAGCTTGCGCTTCATGCGCTCCTGTATCTCCTCTTCGCCGTAATTGGCTTCGATCAGATAAAGGTCGTAGTCCTGCGCCACAATGCCGTCCAGCGAGGCGCAGTCCGTCGCATAGAACACGCGCTCGCCGTTTGCAAATTCGATATGCCACGCACAATTCGGAACATCGTGAGGAATGGAATTGTAAGACACACAGACGGGGTAGAGAAGGGAACAGGAGTAGAACAGCACATGGCCTGCCATGCCCTCGTCGGTCACGCGGCGGTCCACGCCGATGCGTCCCATCGGTTCCATGAGCCACGGAGGGACGCACCAGCGCAGCGCAGGGCGCAGGAAGTGCAGGCGCTTGATGGTCTCGGGGTTGAAGTGGTCGCCGTGAACATGCGTCAGCAGGACGAGCCTCAATCCCTTGCAGTATGGTTCGAGTTCCCGAAAGGGAACGCCGCAGTCAATGAGTATTTCATCATTCAGCAGTACGGCGTTCCCCTTGGAGCCGGTCGAAATGACCTTGACCTTACAGATCATTCATGCTCACCTGCTTGGTGGTGCCGGTCTTTCCGTCGTCCGGCGTACCGAGGGCGTCAGCGGGAGCGGGCAGCTCGTCCTTGACCTCGCCTGTGGTCTCGTCCACTTCGACGGTCGGGAGATCAAAATACTGCTCGCGGCTCGCGCGTCCCTCTTTCAGTGAGGTATACACATTACGCAGGCGCACGATGCTCTGCGCCGTGAACGCTTCGGCCTTGCAGCCGATGTACTTTTCAAGGCACTCCATCGGTACGCCGAAGTCATCCTTGAACGCCTGTCCCATCTTGCGTACGCGGTCGATCATGGGTTCATCGCTCTTTCCCATCATCGTCTTGGTACACGCCGCAAGAGCGGCGTCTACCACGTCGCCGGGGATAATGCCAAGAATGCACGCGCGCATACGGCGCGCGCCCTGATTGGCGACCATTTCATAGATGTCGCGCGGGTCGGTGAGGGCAACGCTGCCTTTCTTGGTGTAGCGGATATGCGGCACGGTGAAGATCTTCGTCTGGCGGGTGTTGGTCTCCAAATCCCAGCAGTAGGCCATGACGGTACTCTCGCCGTTCTTCTGCTCCAGCTCGGTAATGCCGAAGTCGAGGTTGCCCCAGTTCTGCGCCATGACCTCGGCGAGACGGATCGAGGGGCCGGTCACGTTCTCGCCGCCGCGCGGGTATTCATAGATCGCGCGCTCGGCAAGGCTCTTGCGCTTGCAGGCGTTGAGAATGCGGTTGTTCGCTTCGATCTCGTCACGGGGAAAACGCTTGGCGACGACCATTGCCGCCTGTACCTCCTGCGCCTGACGGGAGATCATCATTTCGGCGTTCACGCTCTTGGCGCTCACAACTTCGGTGCTGTTGTAGGTCTGCATTTCGTTCATGGTAATATCCTCCTTAAAATAATCATTCGTACTGATAGCCATTGCTGACAAGGAATTGCTTCAAAAGGCGCAGGCGCTCGCGCGTATCGGTCACGCGGAACGACACCGTGAGGCGTTCGACCGCCGCCTGCTCCACGCGCTTCGGGACGACCTGCGGGGCCGCTGCGACGGTATCTCCAGCAGCGCGCGCTGCTGGAGATACCGTGTGGCGTTTCACGGCCTCGCGCTCCTCCTCGGCGCGGCGGTGACGCTCGTTGACAACGGAGATCGCAAGCGAGAGGTCGAGGTTATTTTTGTACTCCACCATGATCTCCGGCGCGTTCTCGCCCATCGTGCCGATGGTTTTCATGTCCTGCGCCACGCCGTCCACCTTTAGCTTGATCTGCTCCATGAGCTTCTTCGGCGTCTTGGCTCTGGCGCTCGCCATATCGACCTTAACGCCGGTCTGCCCGAACGAAAGGAAGTCGATCTCGTTGACCGCGCACAGCTCCCGAAAATAGCCCAGCAGCATTTCCTCGCAGCGGCTCTTGATCTCGCTTTCCGTCGCGTCAATCTTGGCTTTCAGGTCTGCGTCGGCGCGCTTGTACGGGTCGGCAATGCACTCACGGTAGACGGATTCGAAGCTGTCGTACTTCTCCATGATTGCGGCTTTAATGGCCTTGCGCTGGGTCTCGGCATCGGCAAACTCGCGGTTCATTTCGGCGCGAATGTTCTTCACGCTGGTTAAGGTCTCGTCGGTGCAGACAAGGCTCATTGCCTCTGCGACGCGCTGCTCCGTCTGCTCCTTCCGGCTCCTCAAATGCTCCTCGATCACGGGGAGTTGAGTCACTTTCATCAGGGTGTTATCCATCTTCGGTCTCCTCCAATTCTTCAAAATACATTTCCTCTGCGCCGCAGTCCGGGCAGAACTTTTCCGTCACAAGGGCATAGCCGCGCTCACCGTCAAGGTTCTCGCGCCTGTGCAAGACGTCGGGCTCGTCAAAGGTCAGCCCGCACCATTCGCAGCGGTACTTCACATCATCGCCGAGACCGCGATGAGCACCGCCGCCAGCAACAGGCAGATACCGGCAAAAAGCATCGCCTCGTCTGCCTTACGCTGCTCTCTCGTGCGCTTGTCGTGCTTTCTCATCGTCTGCACCCCCTGTCGATAAACGGCAGCAGATCACACAGCACCTTACACACCGCGCACGCACCGATAACGGCAAGCCCCGTCGTAAAGTCGCAGTCGTTGAGCGCGATCACCGCAGCGGCGATGCCGCCGAAAACCAGCGTATCAACCACGCTTTTCAACCTCCTTCTCGTTCGGCACGAGGCCGACAAACTCAAGCCCTCTGCCGCGTGCGTAGATCTCGCCCATGATCGTCCCCAGCTTTACAGGGTCAGGGGGCGTGACCCAAATGATTTTGTACTCTGGCTTTTTTCTCATTGCCTTTTCCTTTCTCTCGTGCTACAATAAGCACGGACACAATATCTTGTGGTGAGATTTGTCCCACCCGCCCCGCTCGATGCTGCAACATTGGGCGGGGCATTTTCTTTGCATTACAAATCGGTTCACAGCGAAACGTCGCAACTCCGCTGCATCACTTCGCTGAACTATTCCTCTGCATATCTATGCGTGTCTCTTCCATTGCGTTGCCTTCCAATGCTGTACAGTTCACATCATTGCTGTTCCGTTGCTTCTCCGGTCCCTGCTACTCGCTACCAATGCTGTGCTACGCTTCGCATCGCAATGCGATCCCATTGCTAATCAAGGGAATTCCATGCCATAGCACATCAGAGCCAGTCGAGGCTACTCCTTTGCTGATTACAGCTATTCTTCGCCATCACATCTCATCGCAAGACTTATCTCCGCATTGCCGTTGCTAGTCAACGCTGTTCCCGGCAAAACCATTCCGTTGCTTTCCGGGGCTAATCCTCGCTGTTCAAGGCCGTGCAAGGCGCGTCCATGCCACTCCGTTGCGTTACTCGATTTCCTCCCAGCGGAATCGGCCTTTTCCACTGTTGCGCCACTGGCCAATGCCGGAGAATCTTCCGTAATCCAGCCAGTCGCGCACAACGTCGATGTGGTCGTCGCACAGGCAGACCACCGTAAACTCGCACGTTGCCCCGGCGGGGATTTCCTCGCTCATTGCAAGGCTGATGCGCTCGCCCTGCGCCGTTTGCGCTCTCAGCGGGCGCTGGCACTCCTTGATCTCGCCGTCAAAAAGAATTGGAATGGTGCGCGGCTCGGGGAAAATCAGCTTGTCGATTTCCTTTTTGTAAGCCTTGATTTTGCTGCTGGACGAACCCTTGACCTTGCGGAGGCCGCCGCAGGTGTCCTTGAAAAAGCCCTTGATCTGATAGTCGTACAAAAACGGCGTGCCGTCATCCAGTCGCGGGAAAATGGTCATGGACTTCTCGGCAACCGCATCCGCTCCCAGTGCGGCGACCTCGTCCTCCACGCTCGCCGCATCCGGCGCGTGACTGCCGATAAACTCGCGGTAGATATCAGGGTTTGCGGGGCTGGTACCGAGAATAGGCTCGATAAACGTTAATTTAACTTTGAGTTCTTTCATCTTTCATTTCCTCCTGTTGTTTGTTAGTTCTCTTCGCTTGCTCTTTCATTCGATCGGTTCCAATTCGAAAATGCTTTCAGGATAAAAGCTCCAACTACCAAATCGGGATTTGCTGCACTGTGCGTCATAAAGCCACTCATTCAGCTCGATTTTCTTGGAAGTCAGCGCCGCATCTTCCACGGCGTTTTCCGCTTCGTGCATTTCGATGTATGCCTTCTGGCGGTTAAAGTTATTGATGGACTGCGGCGTTTCGAGCACGCCCACAAGGATAACCACTACCGCCGTGACTATGGCAATGATAGAGATTGCTTCTACTGCCAACAGGCACAAAAAGAAATCTATCTTTCCCTCAAGCCAATGTGAAACGCAGATGCCGATGATTCCGACAACGATTACGATAACCCAGTTCATGCGCCCTCCTTGCCCGCCCTTGCGGTCTGCGCGGCTTCCGATGCCGATCTGATTTCCGTTTCGGTCACGCCGTACATTCTGGTCAACGGTCTAATGTACTTGCTTGCGATACCATTCACACCGCGTTCCCAATTCGACACCGCGGAAACTCTTACACGGAGTTTCTTTGCTACGTCTTCCTGACGCAAACCGGCATTTTCTCGAATTCCCTTTAATTCCAAGCGTTCTCCCCTCCTTATAAAGTTCAGAACTTTATATTGACAAACGCAACCAACACCGCTATTATGTAAGTGTCAGCCAACAAAATATCGGTTATAAGTCCGCAAAAACGGAAAATCCGTTGGGGGCTTGGTTTTTTGTTGCCTTAATTAAGTTCTGTAAGGCTATTATAGCCGATGTTTCATCGGCTGTCAATCGGTTATCCGGTGAAACATCGGATTTTACGCTTTGCACAATTTTTCCTTTCTCCTTTGTGAGGGTTTGTCAATGGCACTATTTGATAAGCAAATAAAAAAATACGTCGAAGAAAACTTTTCTGAAAAAGAAAAAGCCCTCGCAGAAACCGAGCGCTCTGTCCAGCGGCATTTTGCTAAAAGCCGCGAATATAGAATTATGCTGCAAGATTATCAGAAGGAATTGCGTGAGCGTGATAGAGCCCTTTCTGAAAAAGAAGCCAAACTATCTAAACGCAAAGAGGATTTGGACGAATTCGAATCCACATTAAAGGCGCGAGTAAAAGAAGATGTTGTGCGAGAGGCCAAAGAAGAAAAAGCTACGTTAAAAGCGGATTCTATAAAGCTGCAAGAGGAAATAAAATCCTTATCGGCGAAAAAAGCCGGCCTTATGGCTGCGGAATACAAAATTATAGACTGGGTCTCTCGGATGGAGAAAAAAGAAAGCGAAGTATTCGACGAAATACTTGCCGACGCAAACAAATTCCAAAAGTTCAAACTGTCTATTGATGGGTATGAGTTTGAAAGCTACGTTGCCGATCTGCTTATAAAAAACGGCTATGAGAAGGTCGAGGTAACAAAAAAGTCGCAGGATTTCGGAGCAGATATTCTTGCCGAGAAAACAGATGTGCGATATGCGTTTCAATGCAAATACTACTCAGGACAAGTTGGAATTGAAGCGGTGCAGCAAATTTACGCAGCAAAAGAGCATTACGATTCTCATGTTGCAGTTGTCGTTACAAACAGCGTGTATACAAAAGCCGCTAAGATTTTGGCAGAAGAATTAAACGTAGTCCTGTGGGACTGCGAAGACCTCACGGTTTTGTCACAAAACAAGGATATGTAATTATGCCTAAGAAATTAGATAGTGTAAGCCTTAACACAAGCTGCGTAAATTTAATTGTAAATTACTGTGAAAAAGCGGATATAAGCGAAGCGGCGTTTTCGAGAAAATTCAAGAAAAATAACGGTTGGGTAACTGACTTACGCAGAAGCAAAAATTTGAATTTGCCGTCAAAAGAACTTGCTGTGCAAATGTGCTTGACGCTCAACGTCTCCCCCGATGACATCCTCTTGCACGAGGGGAAGACCCCGGAAGAAACCGCCAAGTGCTTAGAGGATATCGAGACGGTGCGGAAACTGGTCGAGGCCGAGCGGATAAAAGAAAGCGCCCCCGATTCGAAGACCGAGGGCGAGGACGCGCAGCTTGCGCAGCTTATTGCCGGGTTTAATCGGTTGTCTCCGCAGCAGAAGAGCGCGGTGCTTGCTGTGATAGAAGGTTATCAACCATCGCAAGAATAACATTTTTTTGCTCTGGCGTCAGGTTGACAAAAAGTTCTGCTGCTTTTCTCGTTTGCTCGTCCATAATTATGTCCCTCCAAATATTTTTGCAACGGGGCTATATGTCGATTGTTGCACATAGCGGTGCAAGCATCAATATCTCGAAGTAAAGGCACTGCCGCCCTCTGCAACAAACGGCAGTGCCTTTTTGCAGCCAGCGGGAAGCGGTCGCCGCTGCTTGTTTTGACCATACTCCGCTTTACCTTACCACTTCAATACCAAGACTTTGCAACATGGCGGAATTCGACCGCGTTCGACAGGCCCACTTTTGGCAAACTTATTGCTCGAAAACTGAAGAAATTAAGGTGATGTAAATGAACATTCAAGAAGTGTGCAGAATCCGCAAAGAAGAACTGAAACTAACGTATCAGGACATTTCTGACGCTTCCGGCGTTCCGCTGTCCACCGTCCAGAACTATTTTTCTAAATTGTCGAAAGCTCCATCTTTTTATACCGTCGTTGCAATCTGTAAATCTCTTGGCATTTCGATCGATAAGACGTGCGAAATCATAGAACACTTGACGCCGACCGAGGAAACTTTGCAAGCACGGAATGATGAGTTGGAACGTCACGTTGACGCAAAGGCCGATACCATAGAGATCATGCGGCGCGGTGTACGCATCCGCAACGGCGTGATTGCTATAATGTTTGTCATTATCGTTCTGCTGGCTGCATGGTGCTTGTACATTGATTGGAGGGGGATTTGATGATAGCGGCATTGATGAGAGTGGCTTTGATAAGAGTGGCTTTGTATATCCGCGTCTCGAGCGAGGAACAGGCGCGGCATGGCCTGTCCCTGCAAGAGCAGCGGGACGCGCTGATGAGATATGCCAAAGCAAATAAAATGACCGTGGTGGGCATATATGAGGACGCGGGCATATCCGCGCGGAAGCCGTATAAAAAGCGTCCTGAGCTCCTGCGGCTGCTGGATGATTGCGAGGCGGGGAAGATAGACATGATCCTGTTTATCAAACTCGACCGATGGTTTCGTAACGTCGCCGGGTACTACGACGTGCAGACGCAGCTTGACAAATACGGTGTGACATGGCAAGCGACGGAAGAAGACTATGAGACGCGCACTGCGTCCGGACGCTTGAAAGTCAATATCATGCTTTCCGTCGCGCAGGACGAGGCTGACCGCACGAGCGAGCGGATCAAATTCATCAACGACGGCAAGCGTGCAAAGGGGCAACCGGCAGGGTCTAAAGCTCCTTTAGGGTATGTCATCAAGGACAGGCAATACCAGATTGATAACGATACAGCAGATGCTGCGCGAGATATGTTCGCGGCGTATATTAGACTGCAAAGCGTGCTGGGCGTAAAGCGCTATATGCTCGAGACATGGGGCATTGACCGGGCATATAACAAGTATGTCAACTACTTCCACAACCGGCTTTATATCGGTGAGGTGTACGGCATCGAGAACGCTTGCCCCGCCTTGATAAGCAAGCAGGATTTTGACATTGTAAATGACATTCTGCGCCAGCGGTCGCAGCGCTGCGCGGGAGTTGAGACAGATCGCGTTTATCTGTTCTCCGGCTTGTTGCATTGCAAAGAGTGCGGGAAAACGATGCAGTCGGAAACCATAAAGCAGACATATATTTACTACCGTTGCCGGACGCGAATGCTTGACAACTCCGCGTGTCAGCACAAAAAGAGGATTCGAGAAGACGCGCTGGAAGATTACTTATTGCATGAGCTTGAGGGGATTGCCGAGCGAAACAATCGCTATTACAAAAAGGCAGAAAAAAAGCCCACGCAAAGCGCGGACGCGATACGAAAGAAAATGGATAAGCTGAAAACGCTTTATCTTAACGACTTGATCGAGTTGGACGAATACAAGAAAGAGTATACTGCTTTGAAGAAATCCCTTGAAGCGGTAGAGGAAAAGCCGAAAACAAACCTTGATGCGCTTCGAAATGGACTTGCTGAATATGGCACTTACTCACGGGAAGAGAAAAAGGAATTCTGGACGCGCTTTATCCGGAGAATTGACACAGATGACGACGGCGCGTTTTTTGTAACGCCGCGTTAGGCATATTTGACCTTCGTGTTCCAAAAGGTAAATTATGCCCAAAAGAATCCCCCGCCTTACGACGGGGGTGTTCTCATTTTTCGAGTTTCCGCATGACGCTATTATAGACGCGCTCGTTTACAATTTTCAAACTGTCCATCAGCTCATCAATGATCTCCCACGCCTTGTCCGGTGGCACATCAGCCACCGCCCGCAGGAAGTCGCTATCGCCATACACTTTGGCAGGGGCGGCAGAGTACATCATCGGTTCTGGCACGTTCGGTTCAGGTGTGTGTTGATCTCTAAGCGCATACAGTACCGCCAGCTTTTCATAGTTCGACCAGCTCGATTCTTCGGTTTCAAGCCGTGCTATCCAGCGATTGATCTCGGTCTCGTCCAACACGGGGATTCACCCCCCCTTAGCCCTCGATCGTGTCCATGCAGCGCTGGATTGCTCTGCGGATGCTGTCATCGTCCGCATCGTCAAGCATCTCCTGCAACTGATGCTTCATCTTATCCATTGCCCCGTCACGGGAGTAATGTCCACGGACGTAGTGCGTGCTGCGTCTGCTTCTGCCGCGCATGTCGTACTCGTCGCGGCGGCTGGAATAGCCGTCCTCTTCAAGCGTTTCGATCTTGTCGATATTCTTGATGGTATCGGTCAGCTTATGCACGATGTCAAGGTCGCCCGCGCCAAGCTCGCCCTTGCGGGTGATCTCGTCAAGTTCCTTGCAGAGCATATCACGCAGGTCATACATAGATTTCATACCCATTGTTCATTCTCCTTTCTCAGCTCACGCGGTCGATTGTCAGGTTACTATTGGCAAAGCTGACCGCCTCCGCGCTGGTGTTCTTCGCTGCCACCGTCACGCAGCAGCCGCGCGGCACTTCCACGATGGCGCTGACATAGACGTTAAAGTAGTTTTCTACCGCAGCGGGCGTGACGGTCGCCGCGGCGCTGTTGAGCGCTTCGCCGTTGACAGCGAGCGCCGTTGTGATCGCGCCTACCGTTCCGCCCGTGGGGACGGCGATGTTTGCGCCAAAGCTCACCTTAAAGCGCGCCTTGCACTGCTGCGTCAATCCGCGCAGGGTGACAAGTCCGCTGCCCTCGCGGTGGACGATGCAGGGCTTGCCGCAAGCCGCCGTGGAGACCATCGGCACATTCTGCCCAGCAGGAACAGTAACAATGCCAGCGGTAACGTATTCAGCCATTTTTCTTCTCCTCCTTTTTCCAAGTAGTTGCCGCAAAAGGGGGAATGAAGCCGGATGCAAGTACATCTGTATAGCTTGGCTTGAAGAGAGCGTCCGCCTTATGCAGCAGATCGGCATAGTTTGTAAGTTCGACCATGCTCATTTCGGACTTATCCATAGCGGCAAGATGGTCTACAAATTCTTGTTTCAGCTCGTCAATCGTTTTCATGAGTTCAGTCCTTTCTAAAGGGGTCGATTTCGACCCGGTTAAAATGCAGCGGCAGGGCTATTGCCCCGCCGCGTTTGTCGTAGTATCGGCACGGGGCCGAACATTTTGTTGACGTCAACAAAACATCGCCAACAAAAAGCTATGCTATGCAGTTGTCAGCAGCCGCAACCCTGATTGCAGCCGCAGCCGCAACCCCCGTACTGATAAGGTGCAGGAACCGCAAAAGAAGGAACGGGGCGCGGATTGTAATACGCGAACTGTGCGCTAACATAGTTGCGCATATCAAGCGTCTGAGCAGACTGAGAAGCCGCGAGGTCAGCAGCAAAAAGACGCTGGTTCTGTTCAGCAATCTTCGCGTCCTTCGCAGCCAGTTCCTGCGCGGTCAGACGCTGGTCGATGCTACGGAAGCCGCAATTCATCGCGTCGATGATGTCGCGGGTATTGGTCTGGAGCTGATTGCGCGTGTCGCAGCCCTGCGTCGCCATGTCATAGCGCACGCCCTCGATGCCGCGCTGGGTGTTGCAGCAACACTCAGCGGCCTGCATCTGCATGGCGTTGAGCTGCTGCATAAGCGCCGCCTGCTGGTTGCTGCGGGAAAGCTCGGCCTGTGCAAAGCCGTTTGCCATCGCCATGTTGGTGCCGTTGACAAGCTGCGCCTGCTGGTAAAACCCGTCGCAAAGACCCTGATTTACACTATCGATCTTGCGCTCGACATTAGCAAAATCAGAGGTCAGCACATAGCCGTCGACCACGCCGCCGGAATTGCCAGCGTTGTTGCCGAATCCGGTGCCCCAGCCACCAGCAAAAATAAACAGGAACAAAACAATGAGCCACAGAGCGCCGTTGTCGCCCCAGCCGAAACCGCCATTACCGCCAGCATTGGTGGGTGCCACAGGCATGGTCAGCATGGGAGCGCCGCCATCGGAAAGAGACATAAAATCACTCCTTAAAAATTTTTATCAAATCGTGGCCACGATGTTGATTTTGCAAAAAGTTGAGCAAACACTTTGCTTAAATCTTGTTTATCGTTCAACCGTTTGGTTGATTCTTATTGCAACAAATCAACTGCGTAGTTGATTTATTGCATCAGACTTTGAAACTGCTTCGCCATCTGCTGCAACTGGTTAAGCTGCTGCTGGTTGAGCTTACCGCTCTGCAAGAGTTTTTCGACCTCCGCTTTTGGGTCGCCCTGAAAATTCGCCTTGAACTGCTGGAACTGCTGCATCATTTGCATAAAGCCGTTCCCACCGCCGAGCGCACCGAAAAAAGGATTATTCATCGTCATCGTCCTCCTTGCGCTTCTTCTTGCCTTTCAATTCGCCCACAAGCGCCGCTAGCGCGTCAAACTCCTTGCGGGTGACAAATTCCACGCCCTTTTCCTGTGGCGCTGTACGGGGCGTTTCTGCGCGTTCTACGAGGTCATAAATCTTGAGCGTCGGCTTGCCGCTTGCGTCGGACTGCTTGAGATACACAGTCGGCGCGGTAGAATCCCACAGAGCTACGGCAGAGTTGGGCGCGATGAGATACCCCCTCGCCTCCTGCTCGCCGTTGACCCATTGCACGCCGCCCTGTGCGATGGGGTTCTGTTGCACTGGCTGCGACATAGGCTGCTGTATGGGCTGCATCTGTGGCTGCTGCATCTGCCGCATCTGCATGAGGTTGTCCGGCATTGGCTGCGGATAATAGGGATTGAAATAGGGATATGCCATGTTCATTCCTCCGTTTCTTTTACCCAGTAATAAAGCGGGATTTCATTCTCGCTGTTCCAACTGTCATAGATTGTCCCGTCCTGAACGCACACCACATGCCCAGAGAGGGCGAGAATATACGTCCCGCGCGGGTGCTCGTCGGCAAACCTCCCGACCGTGTAGCAGTCGGGGCAGGTATCCGGCATGATATAGCGCCGATAGCCCAAAGACCGCAGATACGCGCCCCAGCAGGCATTTGCATTGGGTAAATCGCCGTCAAGGTAACCCTGTATGCAAAGGGACAAATACACCTCGACCCAGTCCTTCCCCGTTGCCTTGCAGATCGCGCGCACGGTGCAGTCCGACACATTGCGCCCCGCGGGATTTGGGTTGAAATAGCTATACATGGAATAGCTCGGCAAAATACACGTACTGTCTCAGCTCGTCAGGGTCGGGGAACAGCGTTAAAATGTCCATTGCCATCTGCTCAGTAAATCCCAAAGCTAAAAGTCGGTCGTACATCGCCGCACCTCCTTTGTTGTTTATATGGTACAAAAAAACGGACGCTCAAAAGCGCCCGTAAAGTGTATGAAAAGTGCGTCGAAAACCGTCGAACAATTCTGCTTGCCTTTCCAAATGAAACATGATATTTTAATTTTGCAGGTTCTTCCCGGCCTGCTTTTTACACAAAAGAAATTGCCTCACCATTTGGTGGGGCAATTTCTTTTTTCGTGTTGGTCTGATGAAATTTTGTGGTACGCCCGCTGCCGGTATTTTTTCACCGCGTCAACGGACAGGTTGTGCTCCATTGCAACCTGTACGCAGCTTTTCCGCCGCACATCGCGCTCGATGATGCACGCCGCCTCTTCAGGTGGCAATTCGAGGGATAAGATATATTCGACGGCTCGCCGGGGAGCCATCGCGGATAACTCCGCCCGGATACGCTTGTGCTGACTGTTCATGCCCCGTGTGGGACGTTGCAGAGCGCTTGCGCGTGGCTTTCGCCGTCCGTGCTCCTTCCTTACTTTTTTGACCGCTCCAACAAATTACTTCATTACGGCGAGTTTTCTAATGAGGTCATCCCCATACTTGTACGCCGCGAGATAGTCCATCGTCTTATCCTCTAGCCCCGCGCGCTTTTTGAGCACCTCGCGGTAACTCGCCTCATACTTCGGGCGGTATGCGCCCAGCACAAGCGATAGCTTGCGCTTGCGGCGGTACACCCCGTCGCCGTTGGCCTGACTGCCCGCCGTGCCGCTCGACGTGTTGCCCTCGATAGCTGTTACATACTGCCCGCTCACGCTCTCGCAGATGCCCGTATGGTCGGTCTTGACCTTCGTGTTGGGAAAGTCATAGATGAGCACATCGCCCGGTTGATAGCCCTTTGTGACCCACTGACCGTGCGCTTTCGCGTAGTTCATCAGCTCGCCGCAGCTCGCGGTCTTCCCGCCGCCGTAAAAGAGGGACTTATCCACCTGCTGAAAGCACCACCACACAAACTGCATGCACCAGTACACGCCGTCCACGCCGTACGCCTTGCCGTACTTCTGGCGGTTGCCCGGCTGCTCCACCGTGCCGATCTCCTTGCGCGCGATGGCAAGGATGTCTTCTGCTCTCGCCATGTTTACGCCCCCTTGTCAATGGCGTCCTGATTCTTCTGCGACTGCGTGCCAAAGTAGAACGCAATGATAGAGCTGTAGATCAGCATGAGCTGCTCGCCGGTAATCTTGCCGACGACAAAGCCGTAGATCACCGCGCCGGTGGCGGCGATCGTCACAATGCTCTTCACGCTGCACAGGTTCGCAAATCTCTTTTTCAGCAAATCGTTATTCATAGTGTCGTATCGTCCTTTCTGAAAATCTTGATGCCTGCCACAACGACAAGCTCTGTTGTCCATGCCTTAAACCAGCGTTCCGTCAGCACGTCGGGCGGCGGCACGCCGAGCGCCGCCATGGTGAGCGAGGCGACGGTGTACCACGTCAGGCTGAAAATGGCGATGGATATGTACCTGTCCCGCTTTTTCATCTTGCCCCAGTGCTCTTTCAGCTTTTTCATGCCATGCACCACATCCATAGTTCGCGGATGCCCTTGACGGCCGCCGCCGCGCCGACCAGCAAGGCCGCGCCCACAATGATGGCAACTGCCACCTCGGCAAAATCATCCATCATGCCACACCTCCCGAGATGATCCACGCCACAAACGCACCGACCAGCGCTGCAAGCAGCTTGTCCACGATGCTGTCCCACCGTTTCCCCGCTTTCCCCGTGATGGTCTTCACGTCCTCTTTGATCTCCTTGACGTCGCCCTCCACGGTCTCTTGTTTTGTGGCCAGCACCTCGACCGAGGTCACCAGCCTGTCCAGCGCCACCTGATGTTCCGTGAGTTCGTTGATTCGGTGCGTGTTGCTCTTGCATCGGCTTTCGATCAGCGCGATCGACGCGTCATCGTAGTGCTTTTCATTATCCATATCCCGCTCCCTTTCTGCGGCGTATTACGCCGCCTTGAAATAATTCCCCACCAGCTCGTGCGGCAAATACTGCAAGACGATCTTTCCGCCCGCGGCCTCGCCGGTACGCTCGCAGAGGTACACCTTTCCATCCTCACCGTCGAGGTAGTACTTGCCGTACTCGTACTCCATGCCGCGGCTCGCCGGGATGGGGTCGTCCTGCGTGCCCGCGTGCTCGGCGTCGATGACCGCCCAGAGGGCTGGGGTCTTGTCCGGCGTCCAGTCGGCCTGAGATGTATGCGCCTGACGGCACTTGTACACCTTACCGCCGTAGCTTCTGCGGTCGCCTTCGCTGTACTTGACGGGGTACGCCCATGCCGTGATGAGCTCGGGCACGGTTGCCGCCGCAGCGTCGCTCAGGCTGACTGCCGCCTGCTCGATGATGGGGCGCAGCTTCACCGCGCGGGCATATGTGACCGGCTCACCCGCAAGGGCGGTGACGGTTGCTTTGGCGCTTTCCGTTTCCGTGGGCTTGCCCATCTTGATACTCACCGTACCGTCGCGGTGGTCGGTGATGGCCCCGCTCAGGCTGTACGCGCTGTTGTCGTACTCGTTGACGACCTCTTCGGTCTCGCCCGTGGGCTGTCCGTCCTCGTCCAGCACGTCCACCATGTCGCGCTGGACGATGCTCCATGGGGTGTTGTCAGGCAGCAGCGCCGCTACTTGGTCGTGGGTCATAGTGAGCGTGACGGTTTTGGCGTCGCGTCCGTCCCACGTGCGGTCGTTGTTCGCACCGCTGATCGCTGCGGGGTATTCCGTGTTGTTGACTTTGATGTGGATACTCATGTGTGCTCCTTTCTATTGCGGCGTGGCGTTCTCTTGCAGCCACGCCAGAAGATCGCCCGAGGGGGCTTCGTCGAAAGTAATGGTGCGGTATACCTCCCCCCGCCAGCCGTTTCGGTAGGCGAGTTCCCTGGTCTCGGCAATCTTTCTATGGTAGATTAAAGTTCTTACACCGTAAGTGTCGTCGTAGTCTCGGATAAGATGGTCGTAGGTAAAGCCATAATAGCCAGACACAAAGCTGACAGCAATCCCGCTACTATACCCCCAGAAGTTGTCTGGCTGCGACGTTATATCAATGGTTTCGTTGAAGTACCACGTCAAGCTCACATCCGGCTCAAAGTTGATATCATACCCTGTCCCGCCGATGAGCGTCCTGCCCTTGAGGATATTGTACACCGTGCCGTTGACGAGGCACTTCCCGCCCTTAACGTCGTAAGCAGTGCCGTTGACGAGCGTTTTTGGTAATGTAGGGGTTTTACTTTTCGTCGTAAAGCTTCCGGATTTATCGTACTGCGATCCTGCTGTCACCCAACCCCCGGACGTATGTTTGTAGTAGAGTGACGCGCTCCAGTTGTACGTTGTCCCCGGCGTCAGCCCCGTGATGTCGAGAGAAAAAGTGTTTTCGCCTCCGCTTGTCTCCGGCGATAACGCAGAAAATGTCCCGACGCCGCTGACGGCAACGTCCATGCGCCGCTGACCTTTATAGCTGCTTGACCCTCCGGAAAACTTTCCGACTGCGTGGGCGATAGTCCCGTTGCTAGAATCCGGCGTTATCTCTACAGTAAATGTAGCCATTTCCGCCTCCTTAGCCGTACACCCAGTTGATCGCGTAGTCCTCGGTGGGCGTGGTCTCCGTGCTCACGAGCGTCTGCTTGACAATGTTGCCGGATGCGATATAGTCGCTGCCGCGCGTCGCCGCCACCAGCCCGCCTGAGCCGTTGCCCTTGAGAATGTTGGTCGTGGATGGAACTGTTGGAACACTGACCGTGACCGCGCCCGTCTTACCATTGACCGACGTGACAGGATACGGTGGCGGATTGTTCTTACTGTACTGCTTGACGTTGTCCACATTGCCGAGGCCTACATCTCCCTTTGCAAGGCTCACCGCGCCTGTCTTACTGTTGACGCTTGTAACCGGCGCACTCTGCAAGGCACTGTCAGCCTTGCCCAAACTCGCCTGCACGTCGCTTGCAAGGTCGGATTTTGCCACCGTGGACTTAAAAGCCAGAGTGCCGAGGTCGGCGAACCACTTCGCGATTTTGCCGAACAGCACGGAGAGCTTTTCACCCGTCGCAATATTTGCGCGGGTTCTCGCTGCCGTGAAAGCCGCCGTGACATTACTGCCGTCGCCGGTCTTGTCCAGCTTATTGACGAGCGCCGAGTACACGCCGCCGGACTGTACGGGGTTCGCGCTGCCCTGCGTAGGCGTTGCGTCGGTAGTTACCTTGACGTCCTTGATAGCGTTGTCAATGTATGAAAAGATGTCCTGGTGCTTGTTTTGAGGGTCATACACTGAGGCCAGCATGTCACCCGTACCAGCACCAGAAGCGCCACGGCAATAGCCTGCGTCATAGCTCGTGCCGTTCGACAGCGTCACGATAAGGTGATAGTCGCTCTGCCGGATGGTAATACCGGTAATTGTGGGAGCATCCGTGCCGGGGCTGCCCTGCGGACCTTGGATGCCCTGTTCACCCTGTGGGCCGGTGTCGCCTGTTGCCCCTTTTTCGCCGGTTTCACCCTTGTCACCCTTTTCGAGCACAAGGTTGAGCACCTGATTTGGGGCTTCTCCGGTAATGGTCGCGCTCGCCACCTTGCCGGACGTGACCGAGCCGATGGTCAGCACGTTTGCGGGGCCTGCGGGGCCTTGGGGGCCGGTCGCGCCTGTTGCACCGGTCTCACCTTGTATGCCTTGTTTACCCTGCGGACCGGTCGCACCCGTCGCACCTGTCGCACCGGTGTCGCCCTTGCTGCCCTGCGGGATGCCAAGCGCCAGCGTACCAGTCGACTTATCGTAGGTCGCCGTTGCCAAACTTCCTGCGGGCAGTGTTGTCACCGTGACCGATACAACGCTCAGCGTGACGAAGTCCAGCAGCGTTGCGCCTTTGAGCTTTTTCGCTGTGCCGCCCTGCTGCAAAACAAAAAGATCTTCGTTGGTGATTTGTGTTGCTTGAGTGAGGTCGGAAATTGCTTTATCAGCCATCTGTTACCTCGCTTTCCGTCTCGGCAGCTTTCGCGGGCGGCTCTGCGGGTACGTGCGCCGCCTGCTGGTCGAGCCGCTCGAGGATCGCATATGCCTGCCGCAGCTCTCCCTTGACCTTTGCCATCTTCTCCGCGTCGTTCGCGGAGATCATCACCAAAGACAGCGTATTAAATGCGCTGTCAAGGATCTGCATTGCCTGCTTTTTCATAGTTCCTCCTTATCCCGACTCCCACCAAGAGTCGGTGTAGATTTCTGCGTTGTAGGGTCTCCACATGTCCGTGTAGATGTACGGCGTATACGCTCGCCACATATCCGTGTAGATGTACACCGCGCCGCCCGTAGTGCCGCCCTCTGTGGTAAACGATCCGCTGTCGGAATAGCTGGTCTCCACCCATTGATTGAGGTTGGTGTCCCAATAGCAGAGCACTGCCTCCCAATCGTAGGTTTTGCCGGGGGTAAGTCCGTCGAACGAATCCGTAAACGTGTTGTTCGCGCCGGAATCCTCGTTCGAGGTCAAGTAATACCCGTAGCCCAGAATGCCGGTCACGTAGATCGCACGCGCTCGATTATGGTAGCTGTCTCCGTAAAACGTGCCGTTGAGGACAGCTGTCGTTGACCCCGTCGCCGTAACGCTAACACTAAAACTTGCCATGCGTCACCTCACTGACGAAGGAAAAACAGTTTCCCCCAGTTACCGGCCGGTAAGATATTTCCGTACATCTGGCTACCGATATACAGCTCGCCGCCGCCGAGCGACACAATGTTGTTGGACAGCGTGATAAATCCACCGTAGGCGCCGCTGGCTTTTAGGTATACATTGGTCGCCGATTCCAGCTTGATACCGCCATAGAGGGTTTTGATGCCGACACCGTAGTCAACGTTCGTCTCCACAAGCGAAATTTCGCCCACTTTGGTATTGCTGTTTGCCAGGAGTTCCACCGTCTGGCCTCGTAACTTTTGCGCTGTGATAGAGGTCCCGTCGATGTACGTTGCGATCGCACTATTGACCTCGTTTGCGTTCAGGCCCGCGTTGTTGTCGACGTAGGTCTTCGTAGCATAATTCGAGCCGTCCTTGAGATCGCCGACGCGGATGCTGCCGGTCTGGATTTGGTCGGCTGTCAGCGTACCCTTGATATTCGCCGCATCGACGTACAGATTATCCGTCTTGATGCTGCTGCCGTTGATCTTGGTCGTGCCGCTCGCGTCCGTCACCGTCAGGCCGTCCAGCGTGGTTTTGACCTCAGTGTACTTGCCGTCGATGCCCTCGACCTTGAGCATGATCTCCTCGCTGGTCTTGGTGATCGTTGTTCGTGTCTCGGCAATCTTACGGTTGAATTCCTGTGTGATGTACCCCTCAGCCGGATATTCGTCTTCCATCTCCGCTTCTCCGGGGGAAGAAATGCCCGCATATCCGCGGCCATCATCAGAGAGTTTAGACAGCGGCGAATAAATGCCACCAACCGTCACGCCGTCGCCCAGCTCTGCCGCTGGATCGATGTTTGCTGCGCCTGCTTCGTACGCCTGATACTGGTAGCCTTTCATGGTTTGCAGTAAAGCATTTACCATTGGCTGCGTGGCGTGAGGGCAACTTGCAATGACCTCCATTCCGGTATCGTCGCCCGCCGTCAGGCTATTTTCGTCGTCCACAAGCAACGTCACACGGGAAATAGGCTTATACTTGCCATTGTCGGAAAAGCTTGTAATGTCGCCGCCGACGTAATATTTATCAGACAAGAATCCTCACCCCTCCAAACGTAATAGCGCTGCCCGCTTCTGTAATGAGATAGTTTGTCTCGGTAGGCATAGACAACAACGGAATAAGCAATAGTTTCCCTGCATCGGTAATAATCCAGTTCCCACCGTGCGCCGCAGCGATAAAGCATAGCTCGTTGCGGATGGTGTAATCATTTGCGGGATAGTCGATGGTATACGAGCTGTTGAGCACTGTGCGGCTGTCCAGTTCCACGCCCATCAACTGGCAAAAGATGTTTACAGCGTCAGGCATAGTCATCGGAAAGTTAAGCGACTGGTCTGGCTCCCACACAACGTCAGCCTTTCTCATAGCGTCGTATGCTTCAAGTTCCCAATAATCCCCATCGCAGGACCGGCGGTTGGTAAAAAACACGCCTTTGGGGATCCAGTCTGTCGCCTGACTTCCATTAACAAGCCTGAGATAACGCTTGATCGTCGCGGCTCGCGGTATGTTGTCCGCATACAGTGCCAGTTTTAATGTTGCGCAGCAGGCGTTTCCGATGCCGAATTCTTCAAACAACTGAGATTCGGCAGAGTGCGACACTTCCGCATCTTTGCCGTATTCCGTGCCCGCAACGTCGAATTTGTACTCTCGTTCTGTGCCGGGCTTGTGGAGCAGCTCGCGCCACAGCGCACTTGTTGTCTGCCCCATATCACACCTCGATCAAATTAAACGTCGCGCCGCCCCACACCTCATTGTCATCCGCCGCTTCCTCAAGCGTGCATTCCATCGACGAGCAATAAAATGTGCTTGTGCGCACACCATGCAAATCAAGATATTTTACGGTGCAGGTCGTTTTGTTGAGGTCGTCATCGAGTTTTGCCAGCTCATCGCGAGGCATAGAGCGCGTCGTATAGCTTAGTTTCCGCTTTGTGGTGATCTTGTCGCGCCGCATCTTGCCATCTTTGGTACGGGTAGTCTTGTCGCTGTCAAGGTCGTTTCTGCTCCAACCGTACCCTTTCGTTGCGATAGCGTCGGAGTAGTCCGTGCCGTTGATAACAAGGACTTCCATGTTTGCCCCTCCTTAGTACAGCAGCACGGGCTTACCCGCTGCGCGTGTCATGTTGTTGATGTTCTTCACCGTGCTGCGCGCGATCTCCTTGCCGTCGAGCTGCACTACGACCGTGGTTGTGCCACCGCCCGATTCTGCCATAGCCTGCTTAAATGCGTCGACCATCGTTGCAAGCGGCGTTTCGATGTTCGTCCCGCTTTTCTGGTCGCCCAGCACGGCAAGAAATTCTTTGTTCGGGGGAATGACGGCACCATGAGCGAGTTGCGGGATCTCGTTATACACAGGCGCATTGCCGTCTAAGTTCTGCGCCGCCACCCGACGGCTGCGCGTTGGGGTCTTTGTTGATACGCGCGTGCCGGTAAAGCCGGACGTTGCCTTTCTGACTTTGGAATCGTCCACACTGTCGACGAAGAATTTCAGCGCAAGACCGATCGCCGCCGAGATAATGAACGCCGTACCGGCGCTGACGATTCCCAGCGCTGCAAGGCCAACGCCAAGAACACCGGCCAGCAGTCCAAGAAGTACGCTGCGCCCGATGCTGACAAGCCGCTGCGTGCCCTTCTTCGGGTCTTTGCGGACGCTGTAAATGCTCAGTCCGAGAATCAGGCCTAATCCCATGCCGACGACTGTACCGACGCCCGGCGTCACGATAGAGCCGATAACAGCGCCAAGCAGCGCGCACAGCACGACGATCAGCTCGGAAAGAAGCTGCGATTTGCCGCCGTGTTCCTCGTCCCCCTCTGCAAAGCCGGTGAGATAGAGGCCGAGGATCGCGCCCAGGCTGAAACCAGCCACGCCGCCGGTGATGCCAAGAAACACGCTGCCAAGCAGCGCACCGAGCAAAGCCGTGATGACCACGATCCACGCATCCTCTGCGTCCATCTCGGTTTTCCATGTTTCGGGGTCAAGGCCCACAAGGTACAGCCCCAGCAGCACACCGAGGGATAAACCGATGACGCCGCCCGTGATGCCGCCGAACGCCGCGCCGAGCGTTGCACCGAGCAGCGCCGTTAAAACGGTCAGCCATGTTGCCTTGCTCTTGGGGATAACTTTCTTGTCAAAGCTCCATTTGAGGTCATCCACGACGATCTCAAGCCCCGCGCGGATGGTCTTAAAGATATCATTGATCTTCTGGAACACCTTGTCGAGCTTTTCCATCATGGGGCCTTCGTCAAAGTCAAAGTCCGGCGCAATGGCGGATGCTCCGCCGCCACCGCCGCCAACGGACGTTGTCGTGCTGAGTTTGTTGATCTCATCAAACGCCGCGAGCGCGTCTGTCGCTTCCTTTGCCGCCTTGCCGGTCGCGTCAATGGCGGCAGCCTCTTTGTAGAGGTTTTTGCCCGATGCCTCCATGCTCTTCTTTGACTTACCGCTCAGAATCGAAATGATCGTCACGATCTCCGACACAATGGCCGCAAGCAGATTCATTAGCCACGTCAGCGCCGGAATGAGTACGTCCATCAAAGGCGCGGCCAGCGTCAGCAGCGCACCTTTGAGGCGGGCAAAAGCGTCGGATGCCTCTGCGCTGGTCTCAATAGCCGCCTTGATCTGCTTGCGCAGCGCCATGAGCGCCGCCGTGATGACTGAGAATACAAGCATAGAGCGCGCTAAACTCTTGACCTGATCTCTGAAACGCGCGGCATACTGGCCCGCTTTGGCAAGCGCGGAATTCTCCGCCTCGCGCTCCCTGCGTTCCTGCTCCGTATTAGCGATCAACTCACCGGCGGTTACTTTCGCCTTATCGAGCCTTGCCGTCATGCTGTCGATGTTGGCGGTCGTCTCTTCGTAAGCCGCCGAAAGCGTTTTGACCTCCTTCGTCTGCGTGTGCAAAAGCTCCTCCTGCTGTTTGAGCTCCGCCTCCGCAGCGGCGCGGCGGTCTAACACTTGCGTCTGATACTCGTTCTGTGTAAAGCCCTGTTTTTGGATCCATTCGCGGTCGTTCAGCCGTTCGACTTCCTTTCGCAGCATCTTCACGCGTTCCTCAGTAGCTTTCGCTGCCTGAGATGCGGCGTCAAGCTGCTTTTCAAGGTTCATCTTATTGCCAGATTCCTTTTCAAGCTTGCTGTTCAGTTCAGATATCTCGTCGCGCAGCTTGCTCAGTTTCTTTTGTGCTTTGGTCGAATCCAAATCACAAGAGAAAATCACACTGCCGTCAGCATTTGCCATTTGATCACTCCTTCCCCAATTTCAACCAAGTCGAAATGGTGGTCTCTTCTTCCTGGCTGAGCTTATTTTTTATGTTCACGAGGTCGCTGTTGCGGCGGTACCATTCGCGTTCGTCCTTTTCGAGCGTCTTTCCTCGTGCTTTTTTGTCTCTGATGCGCACGACCTGAGCAAAGGTGCAGTCCCCGAGATCGTTATACGCACCGAGGAACGTCCACCAATGGACGCCCCCGGTGTTGGTCTCCGCATCATAAGGGATTCCGCGGATATCCCGTCCGAATATCCGGTTGATGGGCGGGAGGATCAACGGATAATCCTGCTCCCAATCGACCAACTTCGGCGATTTCTTCTTATCCTGCTCTTTGCCGCCGTTCTGGAACCATGTAAAACGGTCTACAGCTTCCTGCAAATGCTGCGGCGGGATATCCTCAGGCGAGACATAGAACATCTGCAAGATGCCCTCTGCGCGGTCAGTGCCGCTCAAATCAGGATCACTCAGCATTACGAAGATATCGAGAATTACGCGAAAATCTGTGCGTATCTCATAACTCACTCCGCCGATCTCGACGGAGGTAGGCAAGCCCCAATTCATCGGCGATACTTTGCCGTGTACTTCTGAATGCGCGGATTCGTGGCTTTCTGCTCACGAGCAAAGGCGCTGTCTGTCTCATCCATCAGCGCAAGCAGGAAATTTACCCATACGTTCAGGCCGTCTGCCAGCGCATAAAGGTTCATGCTGCCAAAGATGCTGTCACACACCGGCTCTTCAAAAAGACCGTCAATGATCTCGCGCATCTCCTTGTCGCGGCGGTCGGCAATGTTGAAAATCTCAACGCGGTCGCCGCACTTCTGCACCTCATCTGCGTATTTCTCCTGTTTCTTGTCCAGCGTATCAAATGCGTTGTAAAGACGCTGGATAAACGTGCCGTCAGTCGGGTTGAATCGAATGATCACATCACCCTTAATGCCGTGCACGGTGTATTCCTGCACACCGTTCGCAAAACTAAGTTCCATATTTATCTCTCCTTAAATTTGTTTTCAGGAAGCTTTGTATCAGAATGTTGATCTCTGCCGCTTATCGAAAATCAGAAGTTCTCCACGGCCTCGCCCGCGAGATCGTCCCATTTTTCGCTCATGCTGACAATTACACCGGGCGATTTGCGCCGGTAGCCGTCCCCGTCGCCGCAACTGTCAGAAATTGCCGAAATGCTGTCCCATGCCCGCATGACTGCGCCCTCCCCGCTCTGGCAGTCAAGAGCGATAGCGTTAAGGGCTGCGGCCTCTCGGCGGCTGTCCGTAGTCTTTGCGGCTTCGGCTGCGTAGTGACCAACTAACTTTAACATGGTGTGGTTGCTGTCAAATCTCTCCATGAACGCGGAGTAATCAGCCGAGGAAAGAACGCCGGTTTTCATCAGCTCAAGGGCGTTATTGTCGATTGCGTCAGGGTTTGCAATATTGGCGGCGCGCACTGCCTGTTCCAGCTCGGCGCGGATCGTGCGGCGCGTGGCCTTGAAGTTGTCCCAAACGCGGGCGCTCACCTCGTTAAAAATGGCTTCTGCGTCATGCAGCTTTAGCGCTGCGCGGGTTGTTCTAACCTGCTTTTCCTCGGCGCTGTCTCCGGGCTTCCATGCGTTAGCGTCACGGTTGGCCTGCTGCGCCTCTTGGAGTGCGCGGAAAGCGGTGTTGTATTCGCTGCGGGCTTCTTTGAAAGCTGTATCGAGCTTTCGGGCATAAATGTTAAATTCGCTCATGGTGTAAATTATCCTTTCTTTTTCATGCGCTGCCGCGCTGTTTTTTTTAAAGGTCGATAATGATAACGCTTTCGCAGTCTGATAAATAATCTCGTGCTGCCTGTTCCGTCTGAAACACCTTTGCAGGGCTTTGCGGCGCTCTGCAAGCCGCCCACGCGCCATTTTCAAGCAAGGTCATAATTGCTACGCCCGTTTGCTTCTGCGCTGCAATCGCCTGTAAAGAGGCAAGGCGGGCTTTAATGCTGTTATTCAAGGGCTTTACCTCCGATCTCGTCACTCTCAAGCGTTGGCAATTCCAGCCTGCCGCGCCCAATGGCTTCGTCAAGCATCTGATAGAGGGAAAGGCTCAACGGGTCTACGCCCTCTACCGGGTGCGGGTAAAGGACAATGCACTTGCCATCATGGGTAAATGCGCCGTGCTGCATCAGGTAGTTAAACGGATCTTCTTTTGTGTGATATTCGCCGCCGCCCTCGACGACAAAAGTAGTTTCATCGGCTGACAGCGATTTGAGATATTCCCGCAGCGCCGCAAGGCGGATATCAAAATTTTTCTTCATCGCTGTTCCTGCTCCCTTCGCCATGCTTCAAGCTCGTCAAGCTGCTGCATGATGTCTGTGATCTCCGTGTACTTCACCGTCTGCCGTAAAATCTCTGCCGCGGCACTCACGCGGGTCTGTGCGGGCGCGTCTGCATCCTGCATGATCGTTGCCAGCGTATCCGCCGCGGCGTGCGCCCGCTCCTGCAGCACGTTACGCGCCGCTTCGGTTCGCTCGCGCCGTGCCTCGTTATACTTCTGCATAAACTCCGCGTCACGTTTTCGGCGATAGATCGTCTGCTCGTTGATCTCGAGCTTTGCCGCCGCGCTCCGCACTGTCGCGGAGATCAGCAGCGCTTCAATAATGGTCTCATCTCTGATTTTCTTTGACAAAGTTTGAAAAGCCCCCTTTCCGGCTTTGTTTTTTCTGACGTTGCATCGTTCTTTCAGCGGTAAAATTCCACTAACGGCTTTCGAATGCGCGGATGCCGCAAGACTCGCAGCGCTTCCCGCCTCAACTTTGGGTCTGGCTTTCGTCCGAACCAGAATTCACCGATGATCGCGTCGCGCTGTGCATCCGGCAGTTGTGCAAGTGCCGCTTGCACAGCCTGTCGAAAATCCCGTTGTTCGACGTCCTCAAAGGCCTCTTCTGCTGCTTCATCTGAGATTGTGTCAGCAAGCGTCAGGTCGCTGTCCTCGTCGCCTATCGGCTCGTCCATCGACCGACAAACAGTGTTGATGGGGTCACATCGCGTCCGCTGTGTTCGCTGCCCGCAGGCTTCTGTGAACTCCGCCTTGAGCTTAATGCCGTACAGCGTGAGAAATTCACCCTTGTTCACATCCCATGTCGGCAGCGTGTCCATGAGGGCGATAAAGGCCACTTGCAGAAGGTCGTTTTCCTCGACACCTGCGCGGCCTTCCATTGCCCGCGTCCACCTCAAGGCCTGCTGCCACGCGAAGCGTTCAACCGCCGCCCAAAGGCTTAGAATGTCCGCCTCGCCCGCCTGTACCGCTGCTGCAATTTCGCTTGTTCGCTTATCCTGTGTGTCAAGTGGTTTTGCTTGCATATCCTCTCCTCCTGTGGTAAAATCAGAATCGACAATTCGAATTCACCACAAGAGCGGTCCTCCCCGATTTGGGGAGGGCTTTTTTCATACGTGTATGAGAACCGCGCCGCTATCGCTCACGTCCTCGATGGGGCCGCCATTGATTGCGGCCATCGCGTGGACTTCGCGGTCGCCGTTACTCAGCTCGACGAGCGCGAGGCAGGCGACAGGGTACGTCTTGCCGTCCTCGAATGCGTAAAGCATATTTGCAGGGGCAGGGATGATCTGAATGATTTTGTCGTTCATGGTTCTTGTCCTTTCCGTTCATAGGCTTAAAGCCTGAAATGTTTATTCATTGCCCGCTCAAACTTGTCTCGGTCATCAGCAGGCAAAAGCGGAATTACACGGTGCTGCATCTCGTCACGCTGACGGTAACGCTCACGCTTTCGGCGTGCCGGTTTGATTTCCGCTAAGATGTTGGCTGCGATTTCCAAATTCATGCTGTAACCCTCCCTGTGACCTTGTAGAAGGTCGCGTCAACGTGACCAGTCGCGCCGCGTCGGTTTTTATCGAGCCACAACTCCAACAAAGATGGCGATTCCATGCGCTCACCTGTCTCACACGGCGGATTGTGCAGCAGCGTCACCGTATCCGCGTCCTGCTCGATAGCGCCGCTCTCGCGTAAATTTGCCATCGTAGCCCGAAAGCTACCAGAACGGTCAGAGGCCGCTGCGCGGTTGAGCTGGCACAAACACAGCACAGGGATGTTCAGCCTCAGTGCAAGCAGCTTCAAGGCCCTGCTGTTCCTTGTGGTCGCCTCGTAAAGCGAAAGCCGAGCTTCCGGCGGTTCAAGCAGCCCGAGGTGGTCGAGGATCAGCAGGCCCGGCTTCTCGCGATAGGCCAGCGCCTCCACCTGCCGAACATTCATGCCCGAGCGCCGATTGAACACGATTGGCAGCGCGGAAAGCTCAGTCGTACCCTCGGCAAAACGCATATACTCGTTGTCGGTCAATCTGCCGCCGAACATGAGCCGCGCCGATGACAGGCCCCCAATATTTCCGACAAAGCGGGCGGAACAATCCTCAGCGCTCATTTCAAGTGAACAGTAGACTATCTTCACACCGCTTCTCGCCGCGTTGAGCGCGACTTGCAAGGCAAGCGCCGATTTGCCGATTGCCGGCCGTGCACCGATGACGTGCAGGCCACCGTTGATGAAGCCACCGCCGAGCAATTTATCGAACCTCAGCAGGCCGGATGCCACGCATGGCGCTCTGCCGCTGACCTGTTCAGACACGCGGTGTCCGAGCTGCGTGAGCGCCGCTGTGAGCGTTTGCGAATCACCCTGCGTGTTTTCCTCGGTAAGCCGCTGCAAAGCCTCCTGCGCGCGTCTAAGCGCGTCTGTAGGGTCATGCTCAGCGTTCAACAGCTCATCGCCGATCTTTCGCATGGAACGTACAAGCGCAGCCACTTTGACCGCCGATATGTATGCATCGAGGTTCGCTGTGGTCGGCGTCGTGTCCATCAGCCCTGCAAGCAGCCTGTCCGTCACGTCGGTGCAGTTGCGTCCCGCTTCCGCTCGGATGGTCAACGCATCGAAGCCACCGCTTTCCTCATACTGCCGACGCATCGCCCGGAAGACTGCTTGCAGCGGCACGGAGGAAAACACATCATCGGGAAGCTCTGCCGCCTCCG
>ERZ839741.547-NODE-547-length-47887-cov-5.821918_pt1 | contig 47887 bp, 36 predicted proteins | sample MGYA00519880_ERZ839741 | MGnify/ENA primary metagenome ERZ839741 (study PRJEB31850, sample SAMEA3708851) | human gut metagenome | biome: human gut; feature: human-associated habitat; material: faeces | place: China | collected 2014 ...
GAGGTTTAAACCAATCCACAGCACCTTGTCTATTGTAGCATTTTGTCCTTGGAGAGGGACTTTAATAACTACTACTTTATAATACGAGGAGGACTGCGAATATGGAGATCGGGAAAAAGCTGAAGGATGCTCGTATGAAATCCGGATTTACGCAAGAAACTGTTGCTGAAAAGATCAATGTGTCCAGACAGACAATTTCAAATTGGGAAAACGAAAAATCTTATCCGGATATTATCAGCGTCATTGCGTTAAGCGATCTTTATTCCATAAGCCTTGATGATTTATTAAAGGGAGACCGGGAAATGATGGAGCATCTGGAAGAATGTACAAATGTTGTCAAAAGTACGCAGAAATTGATAGGCGCTATTATACTTAATGCGGTTACAGTAATTCTGTTGATTACTTTAAGTATGCTTTTGCCAGACAAGAGCTATTATTTGCTTGTGGTTTTTTGTCTGGCTATTATGAGTTCGTCAGTGCTGCTGTATCAAATTATCAAACGGATTTAAGGAGAAATGGATGATAGAGTGGAATATTGTTTTGGCTGTGATATTTGGTGCAGCCGCAGTTGTTGGCGGAGCAGAAACCGTTTATCAGATCTACAAGCTAACGGTGCTTGATGCTGCTGCGCGTGGATTGGAACATCCGAAGCTATGGGGCTTGCTTGCAGCCAACGGAAACAATTCAAGCGGATTGCTGTTATATCTGATACAAAGAAGAAATTATCCGCTGAAAGCGATAGACGGTGAACAATTACAGCTTATGGAAAAAAGAAAAAAATCCGCCGGAATAGGTCTGGCGTTTATGGCGGTGGGTTCCATTGGATTTGTTTTGTGCTTTGGTGCGTTGACCACTTGATAGTGTTATAAGTAGTTGAGCAAGACTCATTCCGGCTTGCGGAGGGAACACCACAATGATACTATGCTTTTCAGGGACCGGAAACAGCCGCTATATCGCAGAGCGCATTGCAGAGGCGCTGCAGGACGAAATAGTGGATTTGAATGCAAAAATCAAGGCGGCAGACTATGCGCCGATACAGGCGGGGGACGATATCGTCCTCGTCACACCTACCTATGCGTGGCGCATCCCGCAAATCGTGTCTGCGTGGCTTACTAAAGCGGAGCTGCTTTCGGCCAAGCGCATCTGGTTTGTGATGGATTGCGGCAGCGAGATCGGCAATGCCGCAAAATTCAATCGTATCCTTGCCGAAAAAAAGCACCTGCAATATAGGGGCACGGCACAGATCGTCATGCCGGAAAATTATATCGCCATGTTCAAGGCCCCGGAGAAGGAAGAGGCCGAAAGCATCGTGAGGGCAGCCGAGCCTGCTATCGCAGACGCCATTGCCTGCCTGAAAGCAAAAAAGCCTTTCCCGGCAACGCGAAGCAACCTCTATGACTGGTTTATGAGCAGCGCAGTAAATCCAATTTTTTATCGGCTTTTTGTGAAAGCCGCTGCGTTTCAGGTGCGTGATGCCTGCATTGGCTGCGGACAATGCGCTGGCCGCTGCCCGCTGAACAACATTACCATCAGGGCCGGAAGGCCGGTGTGGGGAAACGAATGTACCCACTGTATGGCATGTATCTGCTATTGCCCGACCAAAGCGATTGAATACGGGAAAAAGAGTGTTGGAAAACCGCGCTACCATTTTGAGCAGTTGGGCAGCCGATAAGGAATGAGTGGGGGAGAGTATTATGGTAAAGTATAGAGAAATTGAGCCTTTTGATGATGCAAGAGTCGCCGAGATCGCCCGCTATAATTTGAAGAAGTTCCATCTGGATCTTCCGGGGACTGTGTATTTCGACCCGGAGTTGGACCACCTGAGTACCTTTTACAGCGAGAAGCCCGATAAGCGCTGGTACTTTGTCGCGCTTGATCAGGACGGCCAGGTTATTGGCGGTGCGGGGTTTGCGGAATTTGAAGGACTGGACGATTGTGCAGAACTCCAAAAGCTCTATCTGGTGGATTCCGTCAAAGGGAAAGGCTACGGAAAAGATCTGGTACGGCTCGTTGAGGAGGGCGCAAAAGCGGCAGGGTACAAGAGCTTGTATCTGGAAACACATACAAACTTTGCCGTAGCCCTGCAGCTGTATGAGAAGATGGGATTTCAGCAAATCGAGAAACTGTGTGTGACCCAGCACAGCACGATGAACCGATTCTATTTGAAGAAGCTGTAATGCGATTGCAAACATACGGCGCTGGAATATATGAAAACCGGGCCGGGAATCCCGGTGCTGTAAAGCAAATTTTGGGGGCTTGTATAAAATCCAGCCTGTTTCCTTGGAGGACCGCTTCGGCGGCCCTCCCTTTTTTGTAAATGCGCCTGCTTACCCGCCTGTGCCCGGATGCTGCGGCAAAAGGGAAACGGCAGGACAGAAAAAAGAATGGAATTTTCACAAAGAATCAAGTTGTTTTGGGGATGGAACAGCTGCAGGCGGCGGCGTATAATGCAGATACATCAAGTGAAAAGCACTGTCATTTTGCAAAGAAGGAGAACACTATGCAGACTTGTACACTGGCGGTCGACATCGGCGCATCCAGCGGGCGGCACATTGTCGGCACCGTGCAGGACGGCAGGATCGTCCTGCAGGAGATCTACCGCTTTGAGAACGGCGTCCGGCGCAAGGACGGCCACCTCTGCTGGGACATCGACACGCTGGCCAGGGAGGTCGTCAACGGCCTGCGCGCTGCCCACGACGCCGGGTTTGCCCCCGCAACCATCGGCATTGACACATGGGCGGTGGATTTCGTTCTGCTGGACGAGGCAGGGCAGCGCATCGGCGATGCCGTGGCCTACCGCGATGAGCGCACCGAGGGCATCCGCGAGGCGCTTGAAAAGGAGTACGGCCTGACCTTTGCCGAGCATTATGCCCGCACCGGCATCCAGTACCAGCCGTTCAATACGGTCTACCAGCTTATGGCCCTCAAGAAGGAACACCCGGAGCAGCTGGCCGCCGCCAAAACATTTTTGATGGTGCCCGATTACCTCAACTACCTGCTCTGCGGCGTGGCCGCCAATGAGTATACCAACGCCAGCACAACGGCGCTGGTCGGCGCGGACAGCAAAGACTGGGACGATGCGCTGCTGCAAAGGCTCGGCCTGCCGCGCGGTATCTTCCAGCCTATCAAAACGGCGGGTACCGTGCTGGGGCATCTGACCCCGGCGGTGCAGGCAGAGGTCGGCTTTGATGCCGAGGTCATCCTGCCTGCGACCCATGACACCGGCTCGGCCTTTCTGGCGGTGCCGGCGCGGGACGAGTTCGCCGCCTACCTCTCCAGCGGCACATGGAGCCTGCTCGGCGTCGAAAACCCGCGCGCCATCACCAACCCCGAGAGCTGCGCCGCCAACTTTACAAACGAGGGCGGCTACGAGTACCGCTACCGCTATCTCAAGAACATCATGGGCCTGTGGATGATCCAGTCCATCCGCCGCGAGCTGGGCGAGCAGACCGGCACACGGCCCAGCTTCCCTGAGCTGATCGCCGCCGCCAAGGAGGCGGCAGACTTCCCCAGCTGTGTCGATCCGGACGACAACCGCTTTTTGGCACCGGAGTCGATGATCGAGGAGGTCAAGGCCGCCTGTGCAGACACGCGGCAGCAGGTCCCCGCGACCACCGGTGAGGTTATGCAGTGCGTTTACAACTCCCTGACGCAGGATTACCGCCGCGCGGTGGAAAAGCTGCAGACGCTGACCGGCAAGACCTACACCAGCCTGAACATTGTGGGCGGCGGCAGTCAGGATGCCTACCTCAACCAGCAGACCGCCAACGCGACCGGCCTGCCCGTCTTTGCCGGCCCGACCGAGGGCACGGCGCTGGGCAACCTGATGGTGCAGTTTATCCACGCGGGTGTATTCAAGGATTTGGCCGAGGCCCGCGCCGCTATCAAGCACAGCTTTGAGATTAAGGAATATCAGCCGCAGTAAACGGCCCGGCGGGGTGGGGGCACCCCGCCCTACTTACCCGCAAACGATCTTTTGCCTTACACGACAGGGCCGGGCATGCCCGGCCCCTACCAAATACAACAAATTCATGTACAGGAGGTCCACCATGTTAGTTGAAACCAAGGCCCGCGTTGGCGTGTTTGCTATTGCGCTGGGCGCTTATCTGCCGCAGTTCCCCACGCTGGTGCCGGAGTTTGAGGGCCAGTACGCCGCCTTCAAAAAGACGCTGCCCGACACCGTTGAGATCGTTGACGGCGGTATCGTCACGACCAAGGAGCAGTCGATGGCAGCAGGCGATAAGTTCCGCGCTGCTGATGTTGATCTGGTTATTCTGCAGCTGCTGACCTACGCTACCTCTTATAATATGCTGCCGGCAGTGCGCGATCTGGATGTGCCGGTCGTGCTGGTCAATGTCCAGAAGAAGAAAGCGCCCGACTACGCCAACACCGACATCCCGACATGGCTGGGTGAGCTGTACGCCTGCGGTGCCGTTGGTGAGATGGTCGCGGATCTGGAGCGCGCCGGCAAGCGCCATGCCGTTATCACCGGCGTGGTAGAGGGCGGTGACCCCGTTGTCGCGGCCGAGATCAACGACTGGTGCAAGGCCGCGCAGGTGCGCCGCCGCTTCCGCGATACAAACCTCGCCCAGATCGGCCGCCCCTACCCCGGCATGATGGATCTGTACATTGACGAGACAAACCTGTACAACCGGATGTGGCTCTACACCAAGCAGTTCGACTGGGAGAAGATGTGGGCCATTGCCGACAATATCACCGATGAAAACGCCATCCGCGCCAAGGCGCAGGATATTCTCGACACCTTTGACATTGAGGGCGGCGGCACCATCGAGAAGGTCTGGGATATGGCCCGCTATGTGGTCGCGTTTGAGCAGTGGGTCAAGGACGAGAAGATTGCCTTTGTGGCCAGCCACTATGACGGCTTTGCGCAGGGCAAGGCGGGCGTGCTGGATTCGATGCTGATCCCGGCGTTCTCGATGCTGATCAAGCAGGGCGTTGCCTGTGCAGTCGAGGGTGACATCAAGGTGTCGATGGCTATGTCCATCCTCAAGACGATCTCCGGCTGCGGCCAGCTGAGCGAGATGTACTCCATTGACTTCAACGAGGATATCTGCATCATCGGTCACTCCGGCTCCGGCGATGCCGACATCTCTCAGGCCAAGAAGCCGACCATGAAGATCGTGCCGGTGTTCCACGGCAAGACCGGCGGCGGCTATCTGACCCAGTTCTATCCGCCGGTGGGCGATGTGACCTACCTCGGCATCACGCAGGACAAGGACGGTCACTTCAAGTTTGTCGTGGCCGAGGGCGTCAACGAGCCGGGCCCCATCTTCACCTTTGGCGATACCAACATGCGCACCCGGTTCAGCTGCGGCGCACGCGAGTTCTGCAACCGCTGGAGCGAGGCCGGCCCCACCCACCACATGGCCGCCGCCCCGGGCCGCCATATCGACACGATTTTGAAGGTCGCAAAGATCTTCAATGTGCCGGTGGATATTGTTACGCGCTGATTTCAGGATGCCTTCCCCTGCGGGGGAAGGTGGCCGAGGCCCCGCCCGAGGCCGGATGAGGGAAAACTTTGCCCTCATCAGTCAGCGGTCGGGGCCGCTGACAGCTTCCCCCACGGGGGAAGTCTACACAACAATGCAAAGGAGCAAAAAACTATGTCTACAATTTACGAGATCCCCTGCGTCAAGGGCTTTATCCGCATGTGCAACGATGGCTGGCTGCAGGGCTGGCATGAGCGCAACGGCGGCAACCTGACCTACCGCATGACGGCGGAGGAGGTCGCTGCCTGCCGCCCCTACTTCGACGCCGAGCCGCGCGAGTGGGTCAACATGGGTGTTCAGGCCGATAACCTCGCAGGTGAGTACTTCATCACGACCGGCTCCGGCAAGTTCTTCCGCAATGTCGAGCCCGATCCCATCCACAGCATCGGCATCGTGGAGATCAACGACAAGGGCGACAGCTGGCGCATTGTCTGGGGTCTGGCCGAGGGTGCCCGCCCGACCTCTGAGTTCCCGAGCCACTTCATGAACCACAGCGTCCGCAAGGCGGCCACCAACGGCGCCAACCGTGTGATCTACCACTGCCACGCCACCAATGTCATTGCGCTGACCTATATCCTGCCGCTGACCGACCGCGACTTCACCCGCGCGCTGTGGCAGAGCGCTACCGAGTGCCCCGTTGTCTTCCCCGAGGGTGTCGGCGTCTGCCCGTGGATGGTGCCGGGCGGCGCGGACATTGCCATGGCCACCTCCGAGAAGATGAAGACCTATCAGGCTGCCGTCTGGGCGCAGCACGGCCTGTTTGCCTCCGGCCCGGACTTTGACATCACCTTCGGTCTGGCGCACACCATCGAAAAGAGCGCCGAGATCTATGTCAAGGTGCTGTCGATGGGCGGCGGCCTCATCCGCCAGACCATCACCGATGACGATCTGCGCGCCATCGCCCGCGACTTCGGCGTCACCCTGAACGAGAACTTCCTCGACTAAGCAATTCCGCAATAGACAAGCAACTCCCCCGTCCGCAGCAGTGCGGGCGGGGGAGTTGTTTGTCTATGCGGGGCGTGTCGGGCATTATTGGCCTACAAGCGCCCAGTGCTTGTCATTGTGGTTCAGCACCTCGCAGCCGGTCTCGGTCACAAGGACGAGATCCTCAATGCGGACGCCGAACTCACCGGGCAGGTAGATGCCCGGCTCAATGGAAAAGATCATGCCGGGCTTGGCAACGGTCGTGTTGGCGCTGCTGACATCGCCCTTCTCGTGGTCGGTCTGGCCGATGAAATGGCCCAGCCGGTGGTTGAAGTATTCGCCGTAGCCGGCCGCCGTGATCAGGCTGCGGGCGGCAGCGTCAAGGTCGCAGAGCCGCACGCCGGGCTTGATAAGCGCCTCGGCGGCCTCGTTGGCGCGGCGCACAAGGTCATGCACGGCGGCCTGCTTCTCTGTGGGCTGCCCGCAGAACCAGGTGCGGGTCATATCGCTGCAGTAGCGGTCCTTGATGCAGCCCATGTCGAACAGCACGCAATCGCCGGGCTTCAGCACCGTATCATCCGGCTCGTGGTGGGGGTCGGCGGCATTGGCACCGAAGGAGACGATCGTGGTAAAGCTTGGCCCTTCGCAGCCGTGGGCGCGGTACTGGCTGTCGATGAAGGAGGCAACCTCTCGCTCGGTCATGCCGGCCTTTACATACTGCTTGGCAGCCTCGTTCACAGCGTCATTGATGCGGGAGGCGGTGCGCATCAGCGCCTGCTCCTCGGCGTCCTTGCAGGCGCGGCAGTCATCCACGCAATCGCTGGACAGAACGACCCGCATACCGGGGTGCGCCTCCATCAGCGGGATCAGAAACCGCGCCGGCCACTCCTTGTCGATGCCCAGCGGGGCGGCGGGGTCCACCACGGCGGCAATCTGTGCCACCGGGGCATCGGTGTCGGTATGCCAGATGGCCCGGCAGGGGACCTCCGGCAGATGGAACAGCCGGTTCAAAAACAGCACCGGCTCGCCGTCCACCGGCAGATAGAGTGCCAGCAGCCGCTCATAGGGGTCAACGGAGACCCCGGTCAGGTACCAGATGCTCTTCGGGTCGCAGACGATCATCTGGGTCAGCCCCGCTGCGCGCAGGGCAGTGCGCACACGGTCAATGCGTTCGGTTTTCATGAAAAATGCCTTCTTTCCCAAAACCCAAAATCTTCAAAGCGCAGTCACTCGGCCCCGGCGGGCTTCATCGCACTTTTGCGGTATTGCTGGGGGCTTTGCCCCACCATGGCGGCAAAGCGGGTCGAGAAATTGCTCTCGTCCCCAAAGCCGACCTGATGCGCGATCTCGCTGATGGAAAAATCCGTCAGCACCAGCAGCTCCTTGGCGCGGGTGATGCGTGTGGACAACAAAAAGTTATAGGGCGTTGTGCCCATATACTGGCGGAACAGCCGCAAAAACCAGCTTTTGCTCACCGGCGTCTGGGCCAGCAGCCGGTCAAGCGAGAGCGGCTCGGCGTAGTGCTGGCGGATAAACTCTGCCGCATGCTCAATCAGGGTGCGGTTGGAGCGGCTCTCGTCCCCGGCCAGCAGCTGGCGCGCCATCAGCGCCAGCATCCTGTGCAGCAGCAGCCCGGTCTCGATCTGGGCGGCGGCGGTGCCATGCTCCCACTCGCTGGTCAGCGATTCAAACAGCGGCTGCATTTCCAGCCGGCTGACCGGCACGGCGGAAAGCCGCCCCTGCGGAAGCAGCACCTCGGCGAGATTGGCAACGCCCGCACCGTCCAGATGCACCCAGTAGTGGTGCCAGTGGTCCTGCCCGGGGGCTGTGCAGTAGCTTTGCGGTGTGCGGCAGTTCAGCAGCAGGGCGCTGCCCGCAGGCAGCTCAATGCGCTGGTCGTTCTGCTCGATCAGACCGCTGCCGGACAGGGTATAAAACAGGATATAGCTATCCTTGTCGGTGCGGGCTGTGGCAAAGTGGGCGCGGCCGTAAAAGTTGCCGGCCTCGGTGCAGTAAAAGGGCTGCGCCATGGCAGCGGCGCCGGGGGTGGCCCGCAGCCAGACGCTGCGCTCCTCCACATCCATGTTACAAGTCAGCATAGGCTCTTCCTCCTACCCTTATGATACAACAAAGCGCGTGTTTGTCAAGGTAAAGTGGTGCGGCAGGGCAGTGCGCTGTTGTGCGCTTTATTACAACACCCCACAGCAAAATCCTGCCTGCGCCACCATATCTGGTACGCTGTGCCGCAGCAAAACGCAAGGCAACGCCAAAAATCCTGTCCGTATGCAGGTTTTGGTGTTATGCACAGCACAATTCCGGCTGTGCCGCTGCAAATATTTGAACAAAAATCCAGTGTTTTTGACTCTGGGGCCTGTTTTTTTTCACCGGGTCTGCTATAATGAAGGCAAAAGTCAACAAGGAGCGATCAGAATGCTGGAAAAACTCAAGCAGCAGGTCTATGAGGCCAATATGGAGCTGCCCCGCCGCGGGCTTGTCACCTACACATGGGGCAATGTGTCGGGCATCGACCGGGAGCGCGGTCTTTTCGTCATCAAGCCGTCCGGTGTCGCGTATGACGCGCTGACGCCGGATCAGCTCGTTGTCATGGATCTGGACGGCAACAAGGTCGAGGGGGATCTCAACCCCAGCAGCGATACAAAGACCCATCTTGCGCTGTACCGGGCATTTCCGGTGCTGGGCGGCATCGTCCACACCCATTCCACCCATGCGGTGGCGTTTGCGCAGGCCCGGCGGGATCTGCCCGCCTTCGGCACGACCCACGCGGACTACTTTTACGGCCCGGTGCCCTGCACCCGGGAGCTGACCCCCGCAGAGATCGAGGAGGACTACGAGCTGAACACCGGCAAGGTCATCATCGAGACCTTCCGCGAGCGCGGCATCGACCCGGTGCATCTTCCCGCCGTGCTCTGCGCAAGCCACGGCCCCTTTACATGGGGCAAAACGGCCGCCGAGGCCGTCTACCACGCCGCCGTGCTGGAGGAGGTCGCCAAAATGGGCATCCTGACCCTGACGCTGGACCCCAACGCAGAGCCGGCCCCCCGGCATGTGCTGGATAAGCACTTCCTGCGCAAGCACGGCCCCAACGCCTACTACGGGCAGGGGTAAGCGGTGCGCAAAATCCAAACTTCTGTCCGGTTTTTATCACACACTTTCTTGCCCGGGCACGGTCTGCCGTGTACAATAATGTTGACAGTAAAGCACATTTTTTACAGGAGGAGCGTTCTATGAAGTTCTATATCGACACCGCCAATGTGGACGAGATCCGCAAGGCAAATGACATGGGCGTTATCGCAGGCGTGACCACCAACCCCAGCCTGATCGCAAAGGAGGGCCGCGACTATGCCGAGACCCTGAAGGAGATCACCACGATCGTGGACGGCCCCATCTCCGGTGAGGTCAAGGCCACGACCGCAGACGCCGAGGGGATGATCGCCGAGGGCCGCGCCATCTACGCGCTCGATCCCAAGCACATGGTCGTCAAGATCCCCATGACGGCCGAGGGCCTCAAAGCCATCAAGGTCCTCTCCGCGGAGGGTATCCCCACCAACTGCACCCTGATCTTCAGCGCCAATCAGGCATTGCTGGCTGCCCGCGCCGGTGCCACCTATGTCAGCCCCTTCCTCGGCCGTCTGGATGACATCGGCCAGCCCGGCATCGACCTGATCGAGACCATCCATGATATGTTCCTGAACTACCCCGACATCGACACCCAGATCATCGCCGCCAGCGTCCGCAACCCCATCCATGTGACCGACTGTGCGCTGGCCGGTGCCGACATCGCCACCGTGCCCTACAAGGTCATTGAGCAGATGCTGCATCACCCCCTGACCGATGCCGGCATTGAGAAGTTCAAGGCCGACTACACCAAGGTGTTCGGCGCATAACCTGCCCTATAATAACGAAAAGCCGTCTGTGTGGTTTCACACAGGCGGCTTTTGTATAGGGGTCACATCAGCGGGCTGAACAGGCGCAGCACGCAGTCCAGACCGCGCAGGGCAACGCTGCGGCGGGCGGCGTACTCCTCGGTAACCTCATGGCAGAGGGGGAACAGTTCGTCAAAATCACGGCGCACCTCGGCCACGGCCCGGCAGCCGCAGAACCAGCACGCATTCTCAAAATGCAGATACAGGCTGCGGAAGTCAAAATTGATCGTGCCTACAACGGCCTCTGCGCCGTCTGCAACGCACTGCTTTGCGTGGATGAACCCGGGCGTGTACTCATAAATGCGCACGCCGCTCTTGGCCAGCGCCGCATAGTAGCTGCGCGTCACCGAGAAGATCATCTTTTTGTCGGGGATACCCGGCGTGATGATGCGCACATCAACGCCGCTGGAGGCTGCAAGCCGCAGCGTGCGCTGCATCTCATCGCTCAGGATCAGGTAGGGCGTTGTGATGTAGACATATTCCTTCGCGCTGCGGATCATGTTCAGGTAGACATTCTCGCCGGTAGCCTCATCATCCAGCGGGTTGTCGGCATAGGGCAGCACCACCGCGTTCTCACGCGCGGTGTAGGGGACCTCGGGCAGGTAGCGCTCGATCTCGGGCGGCTCCTTCTGGGTCGCACCCCAAAGCTCCAAAAAGATCAGCGTCAGGCTGCGCACAGCGTCACCCTCCAGCCGGATGCCGGTGTCCTTCCACCGGCCGTAGGGATGGGTGCGGTTAAAGTATTCCTCGGCCAGATTGTAGCCGCCGGTAAAGCCGATGCGCCCGTCCACGACTGTGATCTTGCGGTGGTCGCGGTTGTTCATGAAAACATTCAGGATCGGAATGACCGGGTTGAACTGGCGGCACTGGATGCCGCGGCTCTCCAGCTTTTTGACAAAGGCGCTCGTGATAAAGCCGATGCTGCCCACATCATCGTAAAAAACGCGGACCTCGACACCGTGGGCGGCGCGCTCGGCAAGGATATCCTCCAGCTCCTGCCAGGCGGAGGCGTCCTCGATGGCGTGGTACTCCATAAAAATAAAATGCTCGGCGCTGCGCAGGGCCTCCTTCTGTGCCTCCAGCGCTGCGCAGGTGTCACCGTAGAAGGTCACATCGGTGTTGTCATAGGCCGGGTAGCCTGCCTGCGTCTGCAGGTAGTGGGCGTGGTTGCGCGCGGTGCGGTCGGGGTAGGGCAGCGCCCGGCGCTGGGCCAGCAGGGGCGCGTGGTAGCTGCGCAGCAGCGCAAGGTTGCTGTTGAACCGCTTGCGCATGACGCTGACCGCGCCGGCGCGGCCGAACAGCAGGTAGATCGTCAGCCCGAACACCGGGAACAGCAGGATCAGGATGATCCATGATATTTTATAGGCAGAGTTGATATGCAGCCCGTATATGCGCAGCGTGATCAGGAAGGCCAGCACCGAGGTGCAGACCTGAATGGCGGTCGAGTAGTCGTTCAGCTTGATAGCCAGCCAGCAGATCCACGCAACCTGCAGGATGACGCCGATACCGGCAAACAGCATCCGGTTGACGCTGTTTGGGATGGATTCGCGTTTTTCTTCGGTAGTGCTCATGATGTTTCTCTTTTCTGTGAAAGCAGTGTACTTTTCTATCTCAACAGTATAGCACAAAGCCGACAAAAATACCATAGTCCCGGCGGCTCTTGCAAAATGCGGGCAGATGTGCTACAATCTCATAGCATACTGTTTTGGTGGGAAATACAACCGCCCCCGTATATAAAGGAGAGAACCGCCCCATGTCCGAACGCCTTGTCGGCATCCTTCTGGATTCCTTTGGTAAAATCCTGCTGCCGGGTCTGACCGTTACGATCCCGCTGACCGCCATTTCCTTCACACTGGCGCTCATCATCGCCGTGGCGGTGGCGCTGGTCCAGTTTGCGCAGGTGCCGGTGCTGCAGCGCATCGCCCGGTTTTACATCTGGGTCATCCGCGGCACGCCGGTGCTGGTGCAGCTTTTTGTCGTCTTTTACGGCCTGCCGGGTGTCGGCATCCTGATCGAGCCGTTCCCCGCGGCGGTCCTCGTCTTTTCCATCAACGAGGGTGCGTACTGCGCCGAGACGATCCGCGCCGCGCTCGAGTCGGTCCCCCGGGGCCAGCTCGAGGCCGGGCAGTGCGTCGGCATGAGCTATCTGCAGATCATCCGCCGCATCGTCCTGCCGCAGGCACTGCGCACGGCGTTCCCCACGCTGGCAAGCTCGCTGATCGCCATGATCAAGGATACCTCGCTGGCGGCCAACATCACTGTGACCGAAATGTTTATGACGACCCAGCGCATTGTGGCCCGCACCTATGAGCCGCTGGCGCTGTATATCGAGGTCGGTCTGGTCTACCTGCTGTTCTGCACAGTGCTGACCCGCCTGCAGGCCGTGGGCGAGCGCTACCTCAACAGCCGCGGCGCACAAAGGAGTTGAAGCTATGCTGGAAATCAGAAACCTGCGCAAGGCCTTCGGCCCGCTGCAGGTGCTCAAGGGCATTGATCTGGATGTGAACAAGGGCGATGTGGTGGCCATCCTCGGTTCAAGCGGCAGCGGCAAGACCACTATGCTACGCTGCCTGAATTTTCTCGAAAGGGCAGATGCCGGCACGATGGATTTTGACGGCCGCCGCATCGAGCTGCACCGCGCTACCCATGCCGAGATCAACGCCCTGCGCCGCCGCACGGGCTTTGTCTTTCAGAACTACAACCTGTTTGCAAATAAGACCGCGCTGCAGAATGTGACCGAGGGGCTTATCATTGCCCGCAAGATGCCCCGCCGCACGGCCGAGGAGCTGGCCCATGCACAGCTTGTCAAGGTCGGCATGGATGACCGCGCCGACTACTACCCCAGCCAGCTTTCCGGCGGGCAGCAGCAGCGGGTAGCCATTGCACGCGCCATGGCGGCCGACCCCGAGATCCTCTATTTTGACGAGCCGACCTCTGCGCTTGACCCCGAGCTGACCGGCGAGGTGCTGGCCGTTATGCGCCAGCTTGCGCGGGAGGGCCGCACGATGCTGGTCGTCACCCATGAGATGGATTTTGCCCGCCATGTGGCCAACCGCGTGGTGTTTATGGAGCAGGGCGTCATTGTGGAGCAGAACACCGCCGAGGCGTTCTTTAACGACCCGCAGCAGCCCCGCACCCAAGAATTTTTACAGACCTACAAGCAAAGGAGCCTTTTGTAATGAAAAACCTGAACAGGCTGACCGCCCTGACCCTGACCGCCGCCCTGACCGCTGCGCTGACTGCCTGCGGCGGCACGGCTGCAGCATCCTCCGGCACGGCAGCGTCTGCCGATGCCACCGCCGCCGACCTGCTGAGCGAGATCCAGGCCCGCGGCACCATCACCATCGCAATGGAGGGCACCTGGGCGCCCTGGACCTACCACGATGAGAGCGATACCCTTGTGGGCTACGATGTTGAGGTCGGCACCAAAATCGCCGAAAAGCTCGGCGTGGAGCCGCAGTTTGTTGAGGGTGAGTGGGATGGCCTGCTGGCCGGCCTTGACGCCGGGCGCTATGACATTATGGTCAACGGCGTTGACATCACCCCTGACCGCGCCGCAAAATATGATTTCTCCACCCCCTACGCCTACAACCGCACGGCTGTCATCACCCGGGCGGACGATGACAGCATCCAGACGCTGGAGGATCTGAACGGAAAGACGACCGCAAACACGATCTCCAGCACCTATGCCCAGCTGGCCGAGCAGTACGGCGCGACCGTCACGGCGGTCGATGACCTGAACCAGACCTTTGAACTGCTGAACAGCGGCCGGATCGATGCGACCCTCAACGCCGAGGTGACCTTCTACGACTACACGAAGGAGCATCCCGATGCCAATGTCAAGATCGCTGTGCTGACCGATGATGCCAACGAGGTTGCGATCCCGATGCGCAAGGGCGAGGAGACCGCTACCCTGCGCGCTGCCATCGACACCGCCATTGAGGAGCTGCGCGCCGACGGCACGCTCAAGGCGCTGAGCGAGAAATATTTCGGCACGGACATCTCGACCAACGACTGAAAAGCGCATTGTCTCATTGCAGAGTGCCGCAGTCAGTCTGACAAAGTAACATAACTTTTCGCTGCAAGGGGGGCAGGCCACAGGCCTGCCCCCCTTGGTGTTTCTGGTGCGGCAAATGGACAGAATCGCTGTATTTGTTGCAATAAAACAAATAACGCTTGCAATTTAACCGCAAAACAATTACAATGTAACTAATTGAGCGCAAACCGCAACAGGAGAACAGGGAGCATTGCATGATCAAAAGCTTTTACGAGGAGCCAATTTTCAGCAGCGATTTTCAGCGGGAGGATCTGCAGGTAATCGACAAATCCATCCAGCAGCTGCTGGAAAAAAATAACGGTGTCGGCGTTGTAGGCGGCTTCTACACACCGGGGCTGCCGGTCGGCATCATCAGTGAGCTGGCGCTGCGATCCCTCGGCTGCCATGGGGACGAGGTGTTCGGCAGCGGCTACACGATGCAGTTTGCTGACTGCTTTGCCGAGGACTGCGACCTGCGTGACCTTGAGAATTTCCGTCAGTTCAAGGGCAAGCGTACCCTCTGCCTGCACACCCGGGATGGGGGCCGGCGCTGGTTTTACCTTTACAAGGACGAAAAGCAGCTGCCGGACGGCCGCGTTATGTGGCTGCTGACCCTTTGCGACTGCAACGCACTGCACAAGCGTGAGAAATGGCTGGTCGAGGCGCGCAACAGCGCCGAGGCTGCCAACAGGGCAAAATCATCCTTCCTCTCCCGGATGAGCCACGACATCCGCTCGCCGCTCAACGGCATTTTGGGCATGGCTAAGATCGCCTACGACAACGCGGAGGACCCTGAAAAGGTCCGCGACACGATGGAAAAGCTGACCGCCGCCGGGCATCAGCTGGAAACGCTCATCAATGATGTGCTGGACATTAGCCGTATGGAGAGCGGCCGTATGCGGATCACCCATGAGCCCTTTGACCTGTATGAGCTGCTGGCCCGCTGCGGGGACACGCTGCACACCCAGGTGGTAAGGATGCAGCTGACCTGCCATGTGCATTTCAACCACCGGCACAGCCATGTCATCGGCAGCCCGCTGCATGTGCAGCGAATCATTGCGAATATCTCCAGCAACGCGGTCAAGTACAACCGGGTAGGCGGCACGATCAACTACACGCTGGACGAGATCCCCAAGGACGAGAACCACGCTGTCTACCGCTTTACGGTGCAGGATACCGGCATCGGCATGAGCGAGGAGTTCCAGCGCCATATCTATGAGCCCTTTATGCAGGAGAATGAGGCCCTGCGCAGTGAGCTGAAGGGCACCGGGCTGGGGCTGGCCATCGCTAAAGAGCTTGTGGACCTGATGGGCGGCACGATCACGGTAAGCAGCACGCTGGGCGAGGGCACGACCTTTGTCATTGAGCTGCCCCTTGAACTGGATCTGAGCGCGCCGAAGCAGCCTGCCGCGTGCAAGCCACTGCCCAGCCTGAACGGGATGAAGCTGCTGCTGGCCGAGGATAACGCGCTGAACGCCGAGGTCGCCTGCTACCTGCTGGACAACGCCGGAGCTGCGGTGACGGTGGCCGAAAACGGTCAGGCGGCACTCGATGCCTTTTTGGCAACCGGTAAGGGGGATGTCCCGCTGTTTGATGCGATCCTGATGGATGTTGTCATGCCGGTGATGGACGGTCTGCAGGCGGCGCGCGCGATACGCGAAAGCAGCCACCCGCAGGCAAAGGAGATCCCCATCATTGCGCAGACGGCCAACGCCTTTGCCGAGGATGTACAGCGCACCCGGCAGGCAGGTATGAACGACCATATCTCAAAGCCGCTGAATGAGGCCGCTCTGCTGCGCGTGCTGGCGCAGTATTACAGGCCCCAACAGTAAAATAAAAATCAGCATCGCCCGCCGCTGCAGTTACGCAGCGGCGGGCGATGTCTTTATACGGCGGGTGATGCCGTTACTTCATGATAAAATGCTCTACGATCATTCGCTGCACCGGCGGGGTGTACTGCAGCACGGCGTAGGGCGTGCCGCGCGCGCTGACACGCTCGGCGCTGCGCAGACCGGCATCGACACCGGCGGGGGTGGGGACATAGTAGAACCCGCTGGTGGGCAGCTTTTCCATGGCAATCAGGCGCTGCTCAAGCAGCCATGCCTCAATGGCCTTGATGGTCGGGGCCTTCATGCCGGGGCCGCCGGCCTCGGCCAGCGCAGCCTTCAGCTCTGCACCGGTGTAGGCGTCCCCGTAGCGGAACTGCCCGGCGGTCTCCTCGGTCAGGGAAAAAGCTGCCTTGGGGCTCTTGGCAGCCTTGCGGGGTGTCTCGCCCTCGGCAGGGGCAGGCTCCGCAGCGGGGGGATCAAGGCTCAGCACGGCATCAGGATGTGCGGCGCGGTAGGCCTCGATGGCGGCAAAAAAGCGCGCTGCGTACTTTTCATACTTGCGCTCGCCCATGCCGTACACGCCGATCATCCCCTCCACACTGCGCGGCGCGCGCAGGCACATATCGGCCAGCGATTTATCACCAAAGACAACATAGGGCGGCAGTCCCTCGCTCTGCGCGATCTCAAGGCGCAGCGTGCGCAGTTCGGCAAAAAGTGCAAGCCCTGCACCGGTCAGGCTGTCCATGATGCTGCGGTTTTGGGGCTTCGGGGCGGTGCGCTCCGGCTCCTGCCGGGGCGGCAGCCGCACAAGGACCTGCGCACCCTCCTTCAGCGGGGTGATGTCACCCAGACGCAGCACAGCGTACTGGTCATCGGTCTGTACAAGGTAGCCATCCTCCAAAAGCTGGGCCAGCAGCCGGTCCAGCGTATCGCGCGGCAGCGCCTGCAGGGTGCCGTAGCTTTTCAGGCCCGGTGCGCCAAGCTCCCGCAGGCGGGCGCGGTTCGCGCCCTGCAGTGTGCCGAATACGACCGCCTTGCCGTACCGCCCGCGCAGCTCCGCCACGCAGTTGATCATCCGCTTGGCGGCATCGGTCAGGTCGGCCTGCTCATAGACATTGTTGCAGCTGCCGCAGCTGCCGCAGGGCGCGGTGGGATGCTCGCCGAAATAGGTGAGGATCGTGTTGCGCAGGCAGGCGGTGGTGCGGCAGTATTGCTCCATCGCCTGCAGCCGCTGCAGATCGCGCTGGTACAGCAGCGCGGCGTCCTCCTCCTCTACATCGGGGTTCTCCCTGCGCTCAAGCAGGAATTTGTTGATGATGACATCCTGCGCCGAAAAAAGCAGCACACATTGGGCGGGCAGTCCGTCACGCCCGGCGCGGCCCGCCTCCTGATAGTAGTTCTCCATGCTGGAGGGCATGTTGTAGTGCAAGACAAACCGCACATTGGATTTGTCAATACCCATGCCGAAGGCGTTTGTGGCTACGATGACCGGCGCCTTGTCGTAGATGAAATCGTTCTGGTTGGTGCGGCGGGCCTCGGCGGTCAGCCCGGCGTGGTATTTGGTGGCGGCAAAGCCGGCCTCGGCCAGCAGCTCCTGCAGCTTATCGACATTTTTGCGGGTGGCGCAGTAGATGATGCCGCTCTCGCCCGGGTGGTCGCGCAGGTATTGCAGCACAAAGTCGTCCTTGCGGCGGGTGGCCTCGACCTGAAAATACAGGTTCGGGCGGTCAAAGCCCGTCACCAGCACCTTGGGGTCCTGCAGCCGCAGCGTGCAGCGTATATCCTCCTGCACCGCCCGGGTCGCTGTGGCCGTAAAGGCCGAGAGGATCGGCCGCCGGGGCAGACTGTCCACAAAGGCAAGGATCTTGAGGTAGCTGGGGCGGAAATCCTGCCCCCACTGGCTGATACAGTGCGCCTCGTCCACCGTAACCATCGAAAGCTCGGCCGCTGCGGCAAAGCTGCGGAAGGCGCTGCTCTCCAGCCGCTCGGGCGCGACATAGAGGAGCTTGTAGCTGCCCTCGGCGGCAAGGGTCAGTGCCTTGTTGATTTGTGCCTCGCTCAGGCTCGAGTTGATGAAGGCGGCGCGGATACCGGCGTTGTTCAGCGCCTTGACCTGATCCTGCATCAGCGAGATCAGCGGCGAGATGACAAGGGTAATGCCCGGCAGCAGCAGGGCAGGGACCTGATAGCAGAGCGATTTGCCTGCGCCGGTTGGCATGACGGCCAGTGCGTCCCGCCCGGCCAGAATGGCGTTGACGATCTCCTCCTGCCCGGGGCGGAAGGAATCGTAGCCGAAATAGCGTTTGAGCGCTTCAAGCGGTGTCATGGTGCGGATGCCCCCGGCCTTACAGGATCGTAAACTGGCAGGCACGCATGGCGTCCAGTGCGGTGCGGTGGGTGTCCGGTGTTACCCCGGCGCAGCAGTCGGAGAGGATCTCGATCTCCGTTTCGGGGAAGGCGGCGCGCAGCACCATCGCGTTGCTGATGACACAGATGTCGGTGCAGTAGCCGTAGATAACGATTTTTTCAAGGTCGGTCACGGCCTTGTTGTGGGCCATCAGCTCGTCCAGAATATCGCTGGGCAGCATATAGCTGCCGAAGGTGGCCTTGTTGATCACGCGGCAGACCGCAGGCTCGGTGCCGGCCATCGCGTTTTCCAGTTCGGGAGCAAGGTTCCAGCCGTCCTCGCCCTCGATGCAATGCTCCACCGGCAGGTGGCGGCCCTCCCGCGTTTCCAGATAGTTGTCGGGGTGGGTGTCGCGGGTAAAGAACATCCAGTGCCCGGCCTCGGCGTGGGCCTTGGCGGTATCGGCCAGATGGGCTACATTGGCCTGCGCAGCGGGGTTTGCCAGCGCGCCGGTGATAAAGTCCTTCTGCACATCGACCACAATGTCAAGAATGATTTTTTCGCTCTCCATGTTTTGCTCTCCTTTTAGGGCAATGCTTATACTGTATTCGTATCCAGTATAGCCCCGATGCGCCCTCTTGGCAAGGGCGGCCTTATGCGGTACGGTGTCTGGCCTTTTTGACCAGTTTTCGGATCAGCAGCACCACCAGCACGATCAGCAGCACCGCCGCGGCCAGCAGACCGGCGTAAACGGCGGTGAATTTGTTGGGATTCTTCAGCAGGGCAAGGGGGCTGCGGCTGGTATCGACCAGCTTGCGGCCGTGGGTGGTGCTGTAATACGCCGGCACATTGGCAATGCCGTCGCCGTCCGTGTCGGCAAACGAGGCCATATAGCGCGCAATCGAATCCCACGCCTTCAGCTCCCGGCCGTTTTCCGTGATGATGACATCCTCAAAGTCGGTGATGGGGGTGCCGTCCGCATACTTCGGCACGATGGCGAGGATGCCGTAGGACATGTCGGTCACGGCGCTCAGCATCTGGCCGCTGTACAGGTCAGCCACGATACGGTACAGCTTATCATCCTCCAACGCAACGCGCTGCCCATCGTCCTCAAGGCAGACATCGGTCACCTTGTTCAGCAGCAGCCGGTGCGGGTTGTAGGTGAAGTTCAGCCCGCTGCAATACAGGCGCGCCGTTGTCATAAAATCGGACACGGAGGCGTCGATCTCTGCAGCAGTACGGATCTCCCGCCCGGTCAGGTAGACGCTGATGAGCGGATAGCCGGGCACGCCGTCCGCACCGATGCCCAGCGAGAAGGAATTGAACACCTGCTCGACCGTAATGTCGCCCCGGGCGTAGGTGTCGCGCACTGTGCCGCTCGGCACAACGGCCAGATCCACCGGCACACCGTCATAGTCGGCGGCGTTCTCCACGGCGTAGACATAGGCGTCCGCAATGATGTCGCCGAGGTTATGCTCCTCGTGGATGTTTTCAAGATCCTTCTGGGTGGAAAAGACAATGTCATTCTCTGCAAGGACCTGATCCTTCGTGTAGCCGAACCGGGCAAGATAGTCGGTATCCACGGTGTCCATAAAGCTGTCGATCGTCTGCTGCGTGGCGGCGTGCACCGCAATATCCGATGTGATCGGGATCAGCTCATAGGCAGACATGGCCCACCGGCCGTCCGCCTGCTGTGTCAGCGTAAGCTCACCAAGGTTCTTGCCGTACTCGCCGCAGGATACCACATAGGTGCTGCCGTGCTGGATCGGCTTCTCGATCTCGGTGTGGGTATGGCCGCTCAAAATCAGATCAAGGTCGGGCACCGCCTTGGCCAGCAGCTCGTCCTCGGACTTGCTCTCATCCTCCCATGTGCCGCTGTGGGAAACGCAGACGATCATATCCACATCCTCGTTGGCCTTGATGTCGGCCACGGTCTGTTTGACCGCCTCAATCGGATCCTCAAACTTCAGCTCGCAGGTCGGGGCGCAGGCAAGCGCGTCCTTGCCGAAAACGCCCACCACGGCAATGTCCACATCGCCCTTCTCCAGCACGGTATAATCGCTGACGCCGTATGCGGTAAAGGCGTCCTTCAGGCGCTGCTGCCCCTCGGTCAGGCCCTCTGCCTCCATCGTGTCCCAGTCTACATTGCAGACCACCATGGCCGGGACAGCATCCCCGGACGCCTGCGCGCTGGTCAGCATGTTGGCAAGCCCCTTGGAGCGATAGTCAAACTCATGGTTGCCGAAGGTCGTTACATCGCACCCAAGATGCCCCAGCATACGCAGCTCGGCCGCCTGCGTCTCAAACACGGTCTGGATCAGCGTTCCCATAGAGAAGTCGCCGCCGTCGATCACCAGCGTATCGGGGTTTTGCGCCCGCTGCGCCTCGATCAGGGTGTTCATGCGTGCAAAGCCGCCCAGCTCTGTTTCCAGCCCGTCCACCATCGTGGTGAAGGTGTTCAGATGAGAGTGGGTGTCGTGGGTAAATACGATGTCCACCGCTGTGCCCGGCGCTGCCTCCTGCGCGCAAACGGGCCATGCGCAGGGGACAGCCGCAAGCAGCAGCACGCCCGCCAGTGCCAGCGCGGTACATTCTTTTCTCATTTCCTATTCTCCTTTACCAATGCCCGCCGAAGGCACAGGGCCGCAAGCTGCCGTCTTCCTCCGGTATATAAGAGCATTACTGCTATATAGTTGTAACCATATTGCTGATATTTTAGCATATATGCACAGCTCACACAAGCCTTTTCGGCATGGGTAAAAGAAAGCGGAAGAAATAGGATTTGACAGACATTGGCAGCTCTGGCAATGGCACACAAGGCGCAAATACAGCGCGGCCCCTGCCGAGCAGGGGCCGCGCTGTGGTGACGAAGCTGTGGGAAACACTTTTTTATATCCGCACGACAAGGGTGCTGAAGCTCTCATACTGCTGGTAAGAGAACTCCTTGGCCTGCTGGCGGATGACCTGCATACCCACGGCCTCCATGTCCAATGTGCCTTTCCCGCCAAGGCGGTCGGCCTGTGCGGAAAAGGAGTCGAAAAAGTCGATGTTGTCCCGGATGTGCAGCTCAAAATCGCCGCCCTCAAGCGCGACAAGCGTGATCTGTATCTCCGCGATATGCCCGGGTGCCTGTTCGAGGAACGCCGAGCAGGCTTCTGCTGCAGCCATCGAAACAAAGTACCGCTGCCGTGGTGCCGCCTGCCACCGGTCGCAAAAGGCTGTGATGCCATCGGCCATGGCCGTGAACTCCCGGCTGCTGCCGTGCATCGTCAGTGAGTAGACCCGCGCGGCATCAAACAGGCGTTCCCGGCCTGTCAGACAGCGCCATACAAAGAGCAGCAGCAGAGAAAGCAGCTCGGTCACGGGGTAGAGCCACCAAAACTGCGGCAGGGAAGTGGCAAAAAATACCGTGCAGGGCAGCAGTATTACAAAGTTTCGCAGCAGGGTGATGATAAAGGCGTTTTGCTCCTCATGAATCGAGCGATAATAGGTGTGCAGCACCATGCTGACACCGGCCCCGATACTGCTTAGGGCATACAGCCGCAGCGCCGGTGCGCCAAGATAGTGCAGCGCCTCCTCGTGCAGACCGAAGGCACTGCAGATAAGGCCCGGAAACAGGAAGATCAGCGCCGCTGCGGTGCTGCCGGCATAGAGGCCCCACCGCAGCGCAAACGCGAGGGCGCGCCGTGCCGCCGGCAGGTTTTTCTCACCGTAAAAGGTGCGGAACAGCGGCTGCGCCGCTTTGGCAGCACCGATGTATATGTACAAAATCAGATACGCGGTGCTTTGCACCACGGCGAAAACCGCCACGCCGTTTTCCCCCTCAAGGCGCAGCAGCAGATGATTGGCAAAGAGGAAAAATACCATCCGGTACAGGTAGGGGGCCGCGGCGGGCAGCCCGCTTTTCAGGCAGGAGAGTGTCTCGCGCGGGTTTGGCCGGGCGGCGGCAAGGCGCAGCGTGCGGTCTTTCGCAAAAAGGGCGGGCATATAGCACAGCACCGACACCGAAAGTCCAATCAGGGCAGCACCGGCGGCACCGGCCGTGCCCATCCCCAGACCCGGCACAAATATAAGATCCAGCGCGATGCGGATGGCGTTGCCATACAGGGAACCGCGCGTTGCCAGCCGCCGGTTGTCATCGCTGCGCAAAAAGTCGTTGAGCACATACTTTAAAAGAAAGAGCGGCGCACCGGCTGCAATCAGACACAGATAGCCTTTGGCGGCGGTGTACAGTGTGCCGTCAGCGGGTGTAGTGCCCAAAAGCTCCAGAATTGCTTGCGGGAACAGATTGACAAGCGCGGCAAGCAGCACGCTGACGGCAAGCCCCGCCTGCAGGACGCGGTTGAAGCAATCTGTTGCCTGCGCGCACTTTCCCTCCGCCAGAAGCCGGGCATAGCGCGTGCTGCCGCCCAGCCCCAGACCGTGTACAAAGGCAAGGAGCATCGTATGCAGCGGCAGACTGAAGCAGAGCGCCGCCAGGCCGGTGGCGCCCATCTGCCAGCCGATTACTATGGCATCCGCCATGGCAGCAAACGCCAGCCCTAAGGAGTACGCCAGTGAGGGGGCGAGCAGGCGGTGGAACATCCGCGGTGTAAAGTGATCCTTATGTTGACTCATAGCAGAGGATAGCCCTCCCGTATTTCATGCTTTGCAGTGCCTTGAAAAGCGGCTTCATCTATACTCTGATTATAATCGGATAATCCGGCTTTACCTCATTTTTGCGTGAAACGCCGGTTATTCTGCGTGAAATACAGCGGCGGCCGCCGCAAAAAAAGAGGAGACTCACCGGGAGCCTCCGTGATAACTTGTTATGCTTTTGCGCCTGCTGGGGCTGCGGTGTTGCCTTAGCAGTTCAGGACAAGGCTGACCGTTACGATGCCGTCCTGCAGGTGATAGCGGATGTTGCCGTCGTATTTATCGACCGCCATCAGGATGCTTTCAATGCCGGTGCCCTTCGGCTCGATCATATCGTCCACGATCACAAGGCCGGGGGCACAGGGGTTGCTGCACACAATCACGAGCTTTCCCTTTTTTATGCGGAGGCTTACCGTGATCTTTCCGTGGGAGCCGCACGCCGTACAGCCGTTGCACGCATTTTCCAGCAGATTGGAAAGGATCGCCACAAAGTCCATGTCGGCAATCGCCGTATCCTCGGGCACTTCGGCTGTCACCGAAACGGCGATGCCCTCTTTCTGCGTGCGGCTGTAAAAATTGTTCAGAATAGCGTTGACCGTGACATGCGGGCAAAAATCAATCTGGCTTGCGGTGTCCAGACTGTGGATGAATTCCTCAATATAACGCTCCGCCTCCTGCGTTTTTTCCTGCCGGAGCAGCAGCGCAAGATTCTGCATATGATGCCGGAAATCATGGCGCATGGCCTTGGCTGCCATGGCGTTTTCCCGCGCGGTGGCAAGCTGCCCCTGCAGGTATTGCACATTTTGGCTGATCAGCTCCATCCGCGCCTCGGCGCTCATGGATTGGATCGTGCCGAATACGACCCAGAGAACGGCAATGAAAATCACTGTGGTCGTGCCGAACAGCATGGAATATACGGTATCGTGCGCATTGCGCATGATAAGTGCGACCAGCAGGGAAAACACAAATAAAAACAGCGCCGATACAAGCGAGATGGAATACCATGTCCGTTTTTTGTCCCCCGGCACCGTGCGCATATACGGGCGGGCATAGCGCAGATACAGCAGGATTGCCGGTATGTTCAGCGCTGTGCGCACGATGCTGCGCGCGTATGTCTGCCCAATGCTCGACAGGCCCGGCAGCAGGCTGTCACACAGCAAAACCGAAAGGCAGAGTATGATGCAGAAGATGTTGGCATAGGTGAGGATCAGAAACAGCTTTTTGCTGAAGGAGTCGGCCGAGGTGTACAAAAACAGCGCAACGGCCGGTACGATGGTGCCCACGAACGAGAAGGGGATCACATGCGGGGAGGCCTTGCCCAGCAGCATAAACGCCAGCAAGATCCATACGATAAAGAACACGGCGTAAAGCCCGTAGAGCAGCAGGGTCTTTTTGACCGAATACTTCCGCTCGGTCATTGCAGCAAAGCAGGCGATATGCGTTGCCGCCATAAGCAGGGAGGTCATAACCAGATGATTCATTGCTATGCTACCTTTTCTTCCAAAAATCGGGCGGCGCGGCGAAAGCGTGATTGTCAGCCTAACATCAGGACGCCTGCACAATCAGACACTTGTGTAAAGGAAAGAGCCGGGAAATCTTTTCTCAGTTCTTCAACGACAAAGTAGATTTCATCAGAATCCCATGCGTCGCCGGCCTTCCATTTGCACTGCTCTAAAGCCTCGCGTGTTTCAAAGGCAACATCACCGATGATGATTTTGCCGTTTTCCTTCAAATAGCCGCGCAGGTCTGAAAGAAAGCTTCTCTTTTGCGCATCCGTCAAATGATGCAGCGAGTATGTCGCAACAATATAATCATAACGGCAGCTTCGCAAGGGCTCAACAAGCCCTTTTGAAAAGTCCCCCTGATATAAATGTGCGTTTGGCATTTTTTCGGATGCCAGCGCAATCATTCTTGCTGAAAAATCCTGCCCATAGATGGAGCAGCCGTGCTCGTACAGCTTGGTTGTCAATGTGCCTGTTCCGAACCCAATGTCCAGCACAACGGCACTTTCTGATCCCATTATAGTCTGAAAAATGAACCCGAGCACCTTTTTATAACCGGCAAAGGGATAGGTGTTTCCCTCATCAGAAAGGCCGACCGCTTTGTCATACCCATCAGCCCAAAGGTCAAATTCCTTGTTGTTCAGCATACTTATATCCTCGATGACTTCTGATTTATCTGCTGTTCCCGGCGGGCTTGCAGGGGACGCAGATATGCGCACCGCGCAGCTTGCCACAGCGATGGCTGCAGGGGCAGTCGATGACCGGCCCTGCGCGGTAAAACGGAAATGTTAAGCTCTCATAAATCCACAGCATCCAATTTCCGAAAAATTCAAGAATCCAAGTGATTTATAAAAGGCCACAGTTTTGGGGGTGTTATCCGTTACAAGTTGAAGCTGCCGGACATCTGAGTACTTATCAAGAACGGCCTTGAGAAGGGCTGTTCCAATACCGTGTCTTTGATATTTTGGATATACTAGAATATCCTGAACAAGGATAATAGTGAACCCATCGCCAACGGCTCTAACAATGCCAAGTAGCGCATCGTTTTCGTATGCCGCCAGTATAAGCAGGGATTTTTTGTACCCTTGTTCCAGCGCAAGCATATTCTCGGTATATGCAGTCCACCCAACTTGTGTGTAGAGGTCTAAAACTTCGCTTTGCTTGAATTCAGTATATTCCTTTATTTCCATCTTTTGCTCCTGAATCTGATTTATCCGCCCGCGCAGCTTTCCCCACAAGGCAGACCATAAAAAGCAGGTCTGCCCCGGCGGCGTCGCAAACCATTACACTTTTTTTACAGGATACTGCACCCATGGGTGCTTGTCAAGGCGCGCTTGCTATACCCTGAGTGCCGCGGTTCTGCACAGCGGCTCCCAAAACAGGAAAAAGCCCGTTGTTGGTTGTCACAACAGGTTTTTTCAATGTTTTATAGTGCTACTGCACAGTAGTGGTCAAATGGCGGTCAAGAATCTTCCATGCGCAGCACGCGGCGTTCCGGAAATATCTTGAAAAAATTGGGCGATTCGCTCGTAAAAGGTTGACGCGGCTGCGTTCGGGGGTATATCATATTTGTATAGAACCTTGCGCGGAGGGAGGAACGCACGGTGATCCGAATCGGCATTGTGGACGATGAAAAACGAGAAAGAGACCAACTGAAACAGGCGCTGGCGCGGTTTAGCGCGGAGAACGGCACAGAACTGAACGTACAGGAGTTCGACTGTGCGACAGTCTATCTGGCGGCGCAAGACCGTGATTTTGACATTTTATATCTGGACATTGACATGCCGCAGATGTCCGGCATGGAACTGGCCGAAAAAATCCGGGAGACAAATCAAGACGTCATCCTCATTTTTTGCACGAATTTGCAGCAATTCGCGCTGAACGGGTACAGCGTCGGCGCGCTGGGCTTTATTGTGAAGCCGATACAGTGGTACTCCTTCCATATGTATCTGACGCGGGCGCTGAAGGCGCTGCAAAAGCGCGCCGGTCAAAAGGTCACGCCGCCGCACATTGTCGTCAAGGACGGCACCGTGACGCGGCTGCTGGATGCAGCGGAAATCGCCTATGTGGAGGTACGCCAGCACGACCTGCTGTACAACCTGTGCAGCGGGGACGGTAAAACCGAGATCATCAAAAACCGCGGTTCGATGCAGGAAATCGCGGCGCAGCTGACGCCTTACGGCTTTGTGCGATGCAGCGCCAGTTATCTTGTGAACCTGCGCTGCATCACGGCGGTAAGCCGTATGAATGTCTATATCGGCGGGGCGGCACTGCCCATCGGGCGCACCTACAAGGACGCCTTCACCGAAGCATTCTCCCGATATATGGCAAAAAAGGAGTGGGAAGACCCGTGCCGGTCATAAATTGGATACTGAACCAGCAAATCCAGCTGGGTATGATTCTGTGCGCCTGCCTGTTTGTCCCGTGGGGGCAGCGCCGCAGCTGCTTCGTTCCGCGGTTGGCGGCGGGTGTATGGGCCTTTCTTGCGCTGACGGACACCCTGGCATTCCTGCCGCTTTGGGCAAAATTGCTGCTGTATACGACGCTGCTGTTTGACCTGATATGGTTCAGCTTTGACTGCAGCCCGCTGCACGCCCTGTTTTATACAACCTGTGCCTACGCGGTGCAGCACATTGCCAGTAAGCTGGCCTATATGCCCATTTTTTGGCTGATTCAGCATGGGCGCACGGACAGGCGCGTTGACTTTGTCATTCTGCTTTTCAGCAACCTTGTGGTCTGCCTGGTCATCTACCTGCTGTTCACCCTGCGCATCCGGCGCGGGTGCCTGCTGTTTGACAATGTCAAGACCGTGCTTTATTCCGGCTTTTTCCTGATTGCCGCGGTCTACCTGAGTGTTGTGCTGGAGGATGTCCTGGACGGCAGCGCAGAGTCCTACCCGACCGCCTATCTGGCGCTGAATGCGTTCTGCATCCTGTTTGCCATCACGATTCTGGCGCTGGAATTTTCAAATTGCAGCATCAAGAGTCTGGAACACGAAAATGAAATGCTGGCGCAGCTGCTGGAATGTGACAAGCAGCAGTATGAGCAGGCAAAAAAAGACATGGAAAAAATCAACATCCGCTACCATGACCTGAAACAGCAGTATTCCCGCGCCACGGATGAGGAACGCGCCCGTCTGGAAGAAGAGATGAACAACCTGAACCTGCGCTATTTCACCGGGAATAAGGCGCTGGACATCACACTGACCCAAAAGTCGGCACTCTGCGGGCAGGCAGGTATTCAACTGGTCTGCTCGGCAGACGGCAGCTGTCTGGAGGATATGAAGCACTACCATATTTACTCCCTGCTGGGCAATGCGCTGGACAATGCCATTGAGTGTCTGACGCAGGTAAGCGATGCGTCTAAGCGGGTCATCACACTGGACATCAGCCGCTGCCGTGACATGGCGGTCATCCGTGTGCAGAACTACACCCCCGCACTGCCGACGCTGCGGGACGGCGCTATCGTCACAACCAAGCAGGATGCCGAGGAGCATGGCTACGGCATAAAAAGCATCAAAAGCATTGCCGAGCTGTACGGCGGCACGGCAGACTGCTTTGTGGAGGACTCGATTTTTTACTTAGTTGTCACCTTCCCCTGCGGGAAAAGCCAAAAAGAAACTGCATAACCCAAAAGCGACTGCCGAAAGGCGGTCGCTTTTCTTCTTTGTCATTTGTGCCGTGTTTTTTGACATTTACGCCAACTCCATTGACCCGGTCAACGCTTCCCTTTATGATAGCTTTGTGAAAAAGATATGAACGGTTTCTGCAAAAGGGAAGTGCACAGCCCTTGGCAGCAAGCACATCGTATCATTCATCTGTGACAGTTTAGGAAGGAGAAAAACCTATGGCACAAAAGGAAACCTCAAGCAAGTCCCGCCGTTGGCTGGGCTTGTCCGGCGCGGCTGTGCTGGTGGCCAACCTTGTCCTGACCGGAACGACTATTGCGTTCCAGCAGGAAGGCGAAGTCAACCACGCACTCGGCATCGAAGGCGCTGGCGCATCTTACGGCGGCACGGAGTTCTCCGCTGACGGCACCCTGTCTGACGCAAGCTACGAAAAGTACATCGAAGCCGCTTATCAGTTCTGTGAGCAGGAGGAGGAAGAAGGCAGCGTGCTGCTCTACAACCGCAACAACGCCCTGCCGCTTTCCGAGTCTGAGCGCAATGTCACGGTCTTTGGCCGCGGCAGCATCGACCCGGTGTTCCGCAGCACGGCAGGCGGTTCCTCCACAAACCCGGATTACCAGAAAACCCCCGTTGACGCCCTGCAGGATGCCGGCTTCAACGTGAACCAAACCGTGCTGGACGCCTACGCTTCCGCCGAAGCGCCGAAAGCAAGAAGCGTTTCCAGCGTGGGAGAATATGACCCGGCGCTGTTCACCGGCAGCGTCACCGACTCGTTTGCATCCTACGGCGATGTCGCGTTTGTTACGCTGTCCCGCTTTGCCACCGAGGGCAACGACCTTGCGATGGTCAACGACGAGGGCAAGCGTATGCTGGAGCTGGACGACAACGAGAAGGCTATCTTCCAGCAAATCAAGGACTCCGGCAAATTCAAGAAAACCGTCGTTCTGCTGAACTCCGTCTTTGCAATGGAGATGGACTGGCTGGACGAGTACAATGTTGACGCTGTGCTGTGGGTCGGCAACCCCGGCTTCTACGGTATGCCCGGCGCCATCCGCGTTGTGACCGGTGAGGTCAACCCCTCCGGTCACACCACCGCCACCTTTGCCGCCAACTCTCTGTCTGCGCCCAGTGCCGAGAACTTCGGTCTGCACGCCTACAACTACGGCGGCAAAACGCCCCGCGCGGCAGGCGACAGCTTTGTCAGCTATAACGAGGGCATCTATGTCGGCTACCGCTACTACGAGACCCGCTACGAGGACACCATCCTCGGTCAGGGCAACGCCGATTCCGCGGTTGGCACCAAGGCCTCGACCGACGGCTGGAACTACGCCGAGGAGGTCTGCTTCCCCTTCGGCTACGGTCTGTCCTACACGACCTATGAGTACAACCTTGACAAACTGGACTACAACAGCGACACCGACACCTTTACGGCGACCGTCACGGTGAGCAATACCGGCGACAGGGACGGCAAGGCTACGGTGGAGTTGTACGGACAGTCCCCCTACACCGACTACGACAAGCAGAACAATGTCGAAAAGTCCTCGATCCAGCTGCTGGGCTATGACAAAATCGACGTGGCCGCAGGTGCATCCGAGACTGTCACAGTCGATGTGCCCGGCTACTTCCTCGCGTCCTATGACGCCAACGGCGCGAAGGGCTACATCCTCGATGCGGGCGATTACTACTTCGCCGTCGGCAACGGCGCACACGAGGCACTGAACAATGTGCTGGCCGCCAAGTGCGGTGACGCCGTTGCGGGCAAGCTGATCGATCAGGACGGCAATGTCGTCACCGGCAACACCGCCGCCGTGGCCACCTGGACCGCCCCCAACACCGAGGTCGATACCCAAAAGTACCGCAACTCCCGTTACAACAGCGATGTGGAAGTCACGAACACCTTCGACGACGCCGATGTGAACTACTGGGCGAACGACGACGAAAAAATCACCTACCTGTCCCGCAGCGCGTGGGATACGACCTACCCCACCACGCTGGAGACCCTGACGGTCAACGATAAGCTGTACAATGGTCTGAATATGCAGACGTACGTCAAGGCGGCCGACGCCAAGAGCGTTTCCGACTTCAACCTCGGCGTGGAGCTGGATGAGAAGATCAACTTCAGCGATATGATCGGCGTTGCCTTCGACGACCCGAAGTGGAACGACTTCCTTTCTCAGCTGACGCTGAGCGATCTGCTCATCAACATGGGCGACTCCAAGGGCATCAAGGCTGTCAAGGCTGTCAACAAGCCCGGCTGCACCATCGTCGATGGTCCCGAGGGCATGAACGGTCAGTTTAAGTACGGCGACCGCCGCAACTGCACCGGCTGGGCTACGCTGCCCATCGTCGGCGCAACTTGGAACCACGATGTGCAGACCCGCTTTGGCGAGATGTACGGCGAGGATGCACTGTATGCGTCCATCCCCATCGCCTACGCGCCCGGCGCGGACACCCTGCGTTCTCCCTACTCCGGTCGTACCTCTGAGTATTTCTCCGAGGACGGCGTTCTCAGCTACTATGCTGCCAAGGCCGTTTCCCACGGTATGCGCAACAAGGGTCTGATCGGTACGGTCAAGCACTTCTTCCTGAACGAGCAGGAAGCCGGTCGTCAGGGCATTTCCACCTTTGCGAACGAGCAGGCCATCCGCGAGATCTATATGCGCGCCTTTGAGGGTTCCCTGGCTGAGGGCGATTCTCTCGGCGTTATGACCGCTTACAACCGTATCGGCGTTATGTACGCTGCCGCCAACCAGGGCATCCAGCACATCCTGCGCGATGAGTGGAACTACGGCGGCTACATCATCGACGATGCTCTGACTGCGTCCGAGTATTCCTCCGCCCCCGAAATGCTGATGGCGGGCAACAACATCTTCTGCCTGGATACCGCCCGCCCGAACGAAATCGAGAAGCTGATCACCAGCACCGATGACGGCGACCTGCTGCAGAAGGTCATCGACTCCAACCATTATCTGTACTACATCATGCTGCAGTCCTCTATGGGCGGCTCCGGCGCGGAGGACGTTGTCGTTTCCGATGCAGCCCCGTGGTGGCAGACGACCCTGCGCGCCCTCGATGTTGTGTTCTGCGCACTGGCCGTTGCCGCTGTCGTGATGTATGTGCTGCATACCTACACGGACGTTTTCTCCGAGGAAAAGCGGAAGAATCGTGCCGCCAAAAAGAATTGATGGAGGTGGAACCTGATGAATAAAGGCTTGAAAAATAAAGGGCTGGGCAGCTGGTTCTGCCTTGCCGCAGCGCTGGTCGCGCTGATCACCGGCATTGTATTCCTGCTCACACAGGCCACGGCCGCCCCTCTGGGTCACTCCGGCACGATGGCCGGCGTGGTGCTGCTGGTCGGTGCTGCCGCTTCGCTCGTTTTCTTCTTTGTTTCCGTTCCGTTCAGCGCGCTGATTCAGGCGGTCATTTATAACATTGCCCTGTATCTTGTCGTTGTGCAGTTGTATTTCGTCTTTGCCGATGTCATCAACCATGTCACCTTTGCGGGCGGCAACGCCGGTCTGTGCGTGTTTTATATGGTCGGCACGTTCATTGCCTGCCTGCTCAGCGTGATTGCCTGCTTCTGCAAGCAGACGAAAACCGGCGAGGCAAAAGCCACCGGCAAACAGTTTGCTGCCGCCGGTGCGGTGGTCGTGGTCGCTGCGGTCTGCGTGGGCGGTTTCTCCCTGCAGAGCAGCAGCCTGCCCTCGGCCGACAATGCGGAGGTTGCCCCCGATGCGGCGCAGACTTCTGCCGATGGTCCCGTTATGAACTACAACGACAACGAGTATGTCTCCAAGACGCTGGATGACCTTGTTGCCATCCCGCAGGAAACCTGGGAAGCCAAGGAGCCGAACGGGGAAGTCGCCTACTTCTTTGAGGGTCAGTACACCGAGGGCTTCAGCACCATCGTGGATCCGGCGTGTCTTGATATGTACTGCTACACCGACGGTTCGATGTGGGGTTCCTTCAGCGGTCCCAGCACCTCCGTGGGCGGCGACTCTATCTCCCATGTTTACGGCTACTGGTACAACTACGATGAAAACGGCGAGAAGAACTTCGTCATTCATCTGCTGGGCAATCAGGACGCCGACGGCACTGTGCGCCCCACCGATGTGGATGGCGGCGCAGATGCGGATGTCTTCGTCTTTGACACCGATCACGGCGCATACAGCATGGAAGCCAGCCTGAGCTATGGCGTTATGGGCGGTATGTTCACCCGCAACATCAACATCTACGGTCAGCCCTATGCCCCTGCCAAGAGCCTGACGATTGATGCCTCCAACCTGCGCACCTTCTACACGGGCGACATCTTCAACCCCGGCGAGCTGGTTGTGACGGCTACCCGCGCCAACGGTGCGGAGGAGTCCATCTGGGGAGGTCGCTTGACCTTCACCGGTTACGACAGCGACACCGCAGGCACCAAGACCGTGACGGCCTCCTTCCTGGGTGCAACCGCTACGTTTGAAGTGCAGGTCGAGGATCTGGTCACCGAGCAGTACACGGGCAGCTATGAGCTGGTGCAGGGTGAGACGCCCACCGCAACGGATGCCGTGCTGCTGGTGGATTACTCCCACAAGGTCTGCACGCTGACTGCCGCCGACGGCTCTGCATCCATCACCGGCACGCTGGTGGATGTGCAGGACGATGCCCTTACCATGACCCTGAACGGCAGCGATGCCCTGACGGTGCCCATCACCGAGGGTGAGGACGGCAGCAAGCAGCTGACCATCCCCGCCCACGACGAAATCGTCTCCGGCTGGGGCTCCAGCACCACCTACTCCATCAACGAGGCTGTGGTTACGCTGGCGGCAGAGTAAGCGTCCATTGTCCCTGATAAAACATAACGGTACTTGCTGAATAAAAGCCGCGTCTGATGTCTGCTTGCAGGCGTTGGATGCGGCTTTTTTTATGAGAAGGGAAAACCATATGCAAAATACAGAACTTTTGCTGAAAGAATTGACCTTGGAAGAAAAATGCGCGCTGCTTTCCGGCGCGGAAACCTTCAAAACGCGGGGTATGCCCGAACACGGCATCCCGCAGATCTGGCTGTCGGACGGTCCCCACGGCTTGCGCAAGCAGGCGGGGGAGAGCGACCACCTGGGGCTGAATCCCAGCGTGCCCGCCACCTGCTTCCCCACGGCGTCGGCTGTTGCGAACAGCTGGGATGCCGCGCTGGGCGAGGAAATCGGTGCAGCCTTGGGCGAGGAAGCCGCTGCGCAGGAAGTGTCGGTGGTGTTGGGACCGGGGCTTAACATGAAGCGCAACCCGCTGTGCGGGCGCAGCTTTGAGTATTTCTCTGAGGACCCGTATCTCGCGGGCAAGCTGGCGGCGGGATATATTCGCGGCATCCAGTCCAAGGGCGTAGCCGCCTGCCCGAAGCACTTTGCCGTCAACAGTCAGGAAACGCGGCGTATGGCTTCGGATTCCATCGTGGACGAGCGCACCCTGCGGGAAATTTACCTGACCGGGTTTGAAATTGCCGTCAAAGAGGGGCATCCCCGCAGCATTATGTCGTCCTACAATCTTGTGAACGGTACCTATGCCAACGAGAATAAGCACCTGCTCATGGAGATTCTGCGCGGTGAGTGGGGCTTTGACGGCGCGGTCATCACCGACTGGGGCGGAAGCAACGACCACGCGCTGGGTGTGAAAAACGGCTCCACGCTGGAAATGCCCGCGCCCGGCGGGGACAGTGTGCGCGAACTGCTGGCGGCGGTGGAAAACGGGAAAATCTCTGAATCCGACATCGATGCCCGCTTGTCAGAGTTGCTGCCGCTGGTGTTTGATACCAAGGCTGCGCTGGACGCTGCCCCGCGCGAGTTTGATGCGGCAGCCTATCATGCGCTTGCCCGCCGCGCCGCCGAGGAAAGCCTTGTGCTGCTGAAAAACGAAGGCGCTTTGCTGCCGTTGGCGGCGGGTACCAAGGTGGCTGTCATCGGCGACTTTGCCAAAAATCCGCGCTATCAGGGCGCAGGCTCCAGCATGGTGAACTCGACACAGGTGGATGTGCTGCTGGATAAGCTGATCGACTCCGAGTTGAATGTCATCGGGTATCAGCAGGGCTTTGACCGCCACGGTAAGCCGGATGCTGCTTTGCAGAAATCCGCCTGCGAACTGGCGACACAGGCGGATACAGTTATTTTGTGCATGGGTCTGGATGAAATCGCCGAGAGTGAGGGTCTTGACCGCAGCAATCTGCGCCTTGCGCAAAATCAGGTGGATCTGCTGCAGGCTGTGGCGGCCGTCAACCCGAAAATTGTCGTGGTATTGTACAGCGGCAGCGTAGTCGAAACGCCGTGGCTGGACAACTGCCAAGCCCTGTTGTACGCCGCCTTAGGCGGTCAGGCGGGGGCGGGCGCCGTTGCGGATGCACTGACCGGCAAGGTCAATCCCTGCGGCAAGCTGGCAGAAACATGGCCGTTGGCCTACGCCGACGTACCCAGCGCCGCCGACTTTGCCACCCGCCGCAAGACTGTGGAGTACCGCGAGGGGCTGTACATCGGCTACCGCTACTTTACCACGGCGGAAAAAGCTGTGCGCTTCCCGTTTGGCTATGGCATGAGCTACACGACGTTTGCGTACAGCGATATGGTCGCCGATGAACAGGGGGTCAGCCTTACCGTAACGAACACCGGCAGTGTGGCAGGTACGGAAATCGTGCAGCTGTATGTTGCCAAAAAGAGCAGTGAGCTTTTCCGCCCTGCTAAGGAACTGAAAGGCTTTGCCCGCGTAACGCTTGCCCCCGGTGAGAAACAGCGCATCACCATCATGCTGGACGATAAGGCGTTCCGCTTCTGGAATGTCAAGGCTAACCGCTGGGAAATCGAGGGCGGCGAGTACGAGCTGTTTGTCGGCGCAAGCGTGGAGGATATCCGGCTGTGCGAGAAAATCTCCGTGCATGGAACGGCTACCGTGCATCCGTATGAAGATGTGGACCTGGATTGCTATTATAAGGGCGATGTGCTGAGCGTTTCCGATGCGGACTTTGAAAAGCTGCTGGGACATCCCATCCCGAACGGCAAAACCAAAATTGACCGCAATCTGACCTTGGGCGAACTGAACCACGCACGCAGCCCGCTGGGGTGGCTTGTGTGGCTCGTGCTGACGATCCTGCTGGATGCCAGCTATAAACGCGGCAAGCCGGACCTGAACATCTTGTTCCAGTACAATATGCCCCTTCGCGCCTTGGCAAAGATGACGAACGGTGCCATCAGCATGGGCATGGTGGACGGCATTGTCATGGAATTGCAGGGCTTCTGGATCTTGGGTCTTGTGCGGGTGATTTATGAAGCGATTAAGAATGTGGTGCTGAATGCGCAGATGGAAAAGCGTCTGCGCGGCGCTTGATGGAGGTTGCATTATGCAGTTTTGGAATAATTTTGCGGCAAAACACCCCGCCGCAGCCAAGTGGGTGCGCGAGGGCGGTTTGTTCGTCATCGTGTCGAATCTGATTACCGTGTTCAAGTATCTGCTGCTGCAATTTTTGCCCGCTGCGTTCAGCAGTCTGCCGGTGGTGGATTTCGGCTGGCCCGGCGTGGATGTGACCCTGTTTGGGGAAACATTCAAGTGGAACATCCTCGGCTACGATGCCGCCCACGGCGGGCTGCCGTACTTCTGCGCGTATATGATCGCTATGGTCATTGGCGAGTGCATCAACTTCCCGATTCAGCGCAATTTCGTGTTCCGCAGCAAGGGCAATCTGGGCAAGCAGATCGCGTGGTATGTGTTGGCATTCTGCGTCATCACCTGCATTGTCAACTCCATCAACTGCGTATGGGTCGCCGTAGCCGGATTGCTTGTGCCGGACTTCATCTATAACATCGGCACGACGGTTCTGAACGGCGGCGTGTCTATGGTCATTTTCTTCTTTGTCAACAAAATCATCTTCCCTGAAAGCGGGAAGTGATTCTGAAACCCAAATAACGTCAAACCAAAAAGCGCATTGCAAAAGTACATTGCAATGCGCTTTTTAAGTGCGCACGACTGGATTCGAACCTCTGGCCTTCCGGGTCGGAGAACTACGACATAGCACGCAATTCGATGATACACTGCGATTTTTTGTTGGTTCCGCACAGCTCTGCCACACCTGTCGAAGCCGATATAAAACAATGTGTCAACGATAAAAACTGACCGCCGGCAGCAAAAATCACTTCCGGTGGTCAGTTGGTGGTCAATCTACAATCAATTTTCTTACAGAGATGCGGTATTGCTTGCAATAGAATGGCTTGCGGTACAGTGTTATTTCAGATGAACAATATCAGATTCTGCCTGAAATACACCGGAAAAGGCATCGTCCAGATGGTGCTTCATTCGCTTCAAATCCTGTGTGGCTTCAGGGAAAAAGGGAATAATCATCCATGTGTGCATCATACCGTCCCGCAGATAAAGATTGCAGGGGTGCGAGGCCTTTTTTAACTTCTCATACAGCTTTACGCTGTCGTCCAAAAGAATTTCGGAAGTTGAGGCCCAGAGATAAATTGGCGCACAGCCGGTAAAATCTCCATAGTACGGTGCCAGCATTGGATTCTTGAGCTTACTTGCGTCATGGCTGTTCAGGTATACGTCAATAACTTCCTCGGAAAGATTCGCTACAATATTATCAACCGGTGCATTTTTTGTGTAACTCGGGAATACGGTATCAAACTGCACACAAGGGGAAATACAGATCGCTGCAGCAGGCTGCGGAAGTCCGGCCTGACGGATTTGCAGCAGCAATGCCAACACAAGATTACCACCGGCACTTTCCCCCAGCACGACAATATCTTTGGAAGCATATTTTTGAACCAGCTCTTTATATACGGTAAAACAGTCCTCCGGTGCGGCAGGAAAGGGATGCTCCGGCGCCAGGCGATATTCAACTGCCAGTATATTATACTTGAGTTTGTCTGCAACGTAACCTGTAAAGGAGCGCCTTGTTTTCACACTGCCAACCACAAAGCCACCACCGTGAATATAGAGTATTATTTTGTCAGCCGGATTTTCCGGCTTTGTCAGCCACTCAACGGATACACCATTCACGGTGTCTGCCGTAATCAATACGGACTTTGGTGCTTGTGCAAACTTATTCTGCTGCAGCTCCGTTGCTCTTGCCGCGGGGTAATCTGCCGGATGCTGTGGGTCATACGTACGTTTTCCATGCTTGAGAGAAAGGTTTACCATACTGTGCATCAAGCTCATAATGCAATTCTCCTGATTCAACGTATTTCAGAACGTATAGCTTCCTGCCGTCAGCTCCTGTGCGGGGTGACCCGGCAGGGTGAGGGTGACCGTGCAGTTGGCAGGAACGGTGACTGTGTAGGTGATGCCATCGGCAGTCTTTTCCCAGCGGCTGGCAACGCGACCATAAATGCTCAGATATTCCGCTTCGGCGTGGGTGAAATGCCCGCCCGGGCGCGGGGCGATGGCAAAGTGATTCTCGCCGTCCACACGGATGCCGCACATGACGCGGAACAGCCAGTCGCAGACAGCACCCTTTGAGTAGTGGTTCAGTGATGCGGGCGCGGCGGCGCGGGGACCTTCCCAGTTCTCCCAGATGGTGGTGGCACCCTGCTTCGGCATACAGAGCCAGCCGGGCAGCTCCTCGTTTTCCAGCAGACGGTAGGCGTAATCAAGATCGATTTCTGCCAGCACATCCAGAATAAACGGCGTGGAGAGGAAGCCTGTTCCCAGCCGCCAGCCGTAGTGGTCGAGCGCCTGCACCAGCCGCTTGCGTGCGTAGGCGGTCTGCGGCTTGTTCAGCAGTTTCATGTACAGCGGGCGCACCAGCTTGGCTTGACGGTCCGTGTCAAGGCTGTGCTTTTTGGTGGTCACAAGGTGTTGATAACCGTCCCGCACACGCTCGGCGGCTTCGGAAAATTCCCGTGCATCCTCGATGTGTCCCAGCAGCTTGGCAATTTTGGTCATGTGTTCTGTCAGGTACACGATGTAAGCGGTGGTTTCCTCCGGATGAGGGCAGACGAATTCCGAGATGGCAAATGCCTTGACGTCCTCCGGCTCGGCCCACTCGCCGTAGGACTGACCATAGTTGGCAATATCCTTGCTATGGCGCGGTCCAACGCCGGTCGGCAGCGAGGTCATGTACCATTTGCCCAGCGTGCCGATTTTAAAGCGGGTATAGCGGCACATGGCGGCGTAGTTTTCCTCGAGGATCCGGCGGTCACCGTAGGCGGCGTAAATGTCCCACGGAATCAGCACACCCGCATCGGACCAGCCCGCAGAGCCGTTCATTGCGTTCATATAGCTGTCCACGCCGCCAACCGGCACAATCTGGGTGAAGCAGCCGTTCTTGCGCTGGGCATCGCAGAGGTCGCGCTCATACTTGCGGGCAAAGGCCGCATAGTCGAACAACCAGCAGGCAGTGGGGCAGAAAATCTGTGCATCGCCGGTCCAACCGTGGCGCTCCCGCGTGGGGCAGTCGGTGGGCAGGTCGGCATGGTTGTTTTTGGCGCTCCACACGGTGCTGTCAAAGAATTTGTTCAGTAGTTCATTGGAGGAGGTGAACCAGCCGGTGCGCTCAAGGTCCGTGTATACGGCAATGGCGGTGAAATCGGCGGGATTTACAGGGAGTTCGCTCTCGACCAGCACATACTGAAAGCCGAAAATTGCAAAGGCAGTCTTGTAGTCGTTGCGACCTTCACGGCAGACATAATCCACCTGTTGCAGGGGCGTGACCGTGTGACCCTTTGCCAGCTGAATATTCCGCTGGGTAAATTCGCCGTCGGCGTCCAGCATCTCACCAAAGCGCAGGCGGATGCGCTGCCCGGCGTGGGCGGTGATGGAAAACTGCAGTATACCCGCAATATTCTGCCCGAAATCCAGCACGGTTTTGCCGCCGGGGGTGTAAATGGGTGTGGCGGAAAGTTGCTCCTGTTCCTGCAGCGGCTCATTGTCGGACGCTGTGGGCTGCACCGGGTGGGTGGTACCTTTGGCATGGCCGCGGTAGGAGGGGACACGGCGTGCGTCCACGCGTTCACCGTCCTTGTTGTCGGCAAAACGGACAGGGCCGTCATCCGACCACTGCCAGCTTTCGTCCGTGCAAATCGTCTGCACGGTGCCGTCCGCCATGGTCAGCTCCAGTTGAGCCAGCAGCTTGGTTTCGGTGCCGTACTGGTTGCAAAGACCGTGCGCACCGACACTGCCGCGGTACCAGCCATCAGCCAGCTGAAAGGTCAGCGTGTTGTCGCCCTGCAGGAGTAAGGCGGTGACGTCATAGGTTTGGTACTGCACGCGCTTGCGGTAATCGGTAACGCCGGGAGCCAGCACAAAGCCGTCCACGGTTTGCCCATTGACTGCCGCCTGATAGATACCGCAAGCAGTGGCATACAGGCGTGCTTTTTTCACCTCCCCGGTCGTAAAATGCTTTTGAAAGCAGTCCACCGGGTAACGCCGTTTGGGGTCAGGGGTATAATCGCCGGTAATCCACTGCGCCTACCAGTCGGCGGCGGTCAGCAGACCGATTTCAAAAACGGCGCACTCCGACCAGTCCCCCGCCGTGCTGTTTTCATCCCAGAGCCGCACCTGCCACACAACGCGGGTGCGGCTTGCCAACGGCACACCCGCATAGACCGCCTGCATGGAGGAGCTTCCCACCCTGCCGGAATCCCACAATACGTTTTCGTGTTCGTCCCGGCAGACGATCCGGTACGCAGTCTGCCGCACCCCCTCTGCGCAGTTCCAGAACAGCCGCGGCTTTACAATATCCATGCCGATGGGATTTTTCAGATATTCAGTTTTTAAGCGGATCGCGTTCATGGTGTACCTCATTTCTTGATGAGTTTTTTCACGCCGTTCAGCGGGTGACCGTTGGCCATCGCCAGCATACCCTCAGCCAGATTGGCGGGGAACGCCCCGCAGCTGGACAGCACTGCCGCACGCAGCGGGGCATCCGCGCCGGACATGACCATCATCTTGAAGGTCGGGTCGCCATAGTCCGCCTTACCGCCGAAGCTCTTGGCGATGGTGGATTCGGTACCCTTGAACATCTGCATCATGATGGGAGAGAGATCCTTCATCTCCATCGAGGAGTCCTCCATCGTGAAGCTGCCTTTTTTCAGCGGCGGATCGCTCTGCAACGGCGCGCCGTACAGCGCTTCAAAGTCCGCGTCTGTCGGCAAACCCTGCAGCGTTTCGTACCAGCTGCCTTTCTGCCAGTCGGGCGCGGCAAGGCTTACGCCGTCCACAGCCAGTGTGCCGCGCAGGCGGATGTCGGCGGACGATGCGCCCACAAGAACCTCATAGCTGCCCATCGGGACCTTCCAGCCGCCGTCACACCAGACGGCAAAGCTGCGGTCATCGAGCGTGAAGGTCAGGGTCTTGCTCTCGCCGGGCTGCAGGGCGGCCTTGGCAAAGGCTTTCAGCTCCTTGGCTGGGCGGTAAAGACCGTTCTGCGGCGGTGCAACATACAGCTGCACGACCTCAGCCCCGGCGGCAGTGCCATTGTTCGTGACGGTCACGGTCACGGTGTGACCCTCGATTTTCAAATCCGTGTAGGCGAACTGCGTGTAGCTTAACCCGTAGCCGAAGGGGTACCGCACGGCTTTGCCCGCCTTGTCGTAATAGCGGTAGCCGGCATACAGGCCCTCTTTGTAGTGGGTGGTCTTTTTGCCAAAGGTGTCGCGGCTGGGTACGTCATCGTAGCAAAGCGGCCATGTTTCGGTCAGCTTGCCGCTGGGATTTGCCTTGCCGGTCAGCAGATTGGCGGCTGCCGCACCGCCAGCCTGACCGGGCAGACCCATGTACAAAACCGCCTTGACCTTGTCCAGCCACGGCATTTCCACAGCACAACCGCAGAACAGCACCACCACGGTGTTGGGGTTGGCGGCGGCGACCGTTTCAATCAGGCGGATATGTCCCTCCGGCATGGACATGGTTTCGCGGTCAAAGCCCTCGGACTCGTAGATGTCCGGCAGACCCACGCAGACCACGGCGATTTTTGCCTGTTTTGCGGTTTCAGCGGCTTCGCGCAGACTTTCCTCGGTTACAGCGCCCTTGACATCGCAGCCGGCGGCAAACGGCACGCCGGGCAAAGCGTCGCACAGGGTGGTCAGCTGGGTGGGGTTGATGTGGCTGGACCCTGCGCCCTGGTAGCGCATGGTGCGCGCCATCTCGCCGATCAGCGCAATGCCGCCCGCATCCAAAGGCAGAATGTTGTCCTCATTTTTCAGCAGTACAGCGCCGTTTTCGGCAATTTTCTGCGCCAATGCGTTGTGGGTGTCCTTGTCAAAGGCGTGTCCCTTGGGGCGGTTTTCTCCCTTGAGGGCAAGGGCAATCACCCTTGCGGCGCAGGCATCCACATCGCTTTCAGGCAGGCTGCCGTCCCTGACGGCGGCGGCGACCCAGTCCTCCATATAAGTGCTGCCGCCCGGCATACTCAGGTCGCACCCGGCGTGCATGGCCTTGACGCGGTCGCACAGCGCGCCCCAGTCGGTCACGACCAGCCCGGCAAAGCCCCAATCCTTGCGCAGCACATCGGTCAGCAGCCAGTGGTTGTCGCTGGCGTGGACGTTGTTGATGCGCGGGTAGCTGCACATAACGGTTTCGGGCTGGGCAGCCTTGATTACGGTTTCAAACGCGGGCAGGTACAGCTCGCGCAGGGTGCGCTCGTCCACCTGGCTGTTGCCGTTGAACCGCTTGTACTCCTGATTGTTGGCGGCAAAATGCTTGAGGCTGGTGCCTGCGCCGGTGCTCTGCGCGCCCTGCACCCATGCCGCGCCCATCGCGCCCGCAATGCAGGGATCCTCGGAGAAATACTCAAAGTTGCGCCCGCACAGCGGGTTGCGCTTGATGTTGACGCCGGGTCCCAGCACCACGTCCACGCCGTAGGAAAGTCCTTCCTCACCGATGGCCTGTCCCTCGGCTTTCAGCAGCGCGGCGTCCCATGTTGCGCCGCTCGTAACGGCGGTGGGAAAGCAGGTGGCAGGCTCGGACTCGTTGACACCCAGCATATCGGCGCCGTTTTTCTGGCAGCGCACGCCGTGGGGACCGTCGCTCATCGTAACGGCGGGGATGCCGTACTGCGCCATCGCCTTGCTGTGCCAGAAATCCGCACCGTTGCAAAGGCTGATTTTATCCTCCAGCGTCATTTTAGACAAAATGTCCTGTATTTTTTTATCCATTGTCTTACTCTCCCAACAAGAATTTTCCGCCGTTATAGTGCAGTGGCAAGAAGCACGGATGCTCTTTTTTAAAGGTATTCGGGTAGTGCAGCGCAAGGCAGGGTTTGCCGTTTAAGTCCTCAAATATCATACCGTGTCCGCCGTCGCGCCCATACAAGGGGGTGTCATCCGGCAGCCAATGCCCGGTGATTTCCTCATTGTCCGAATTCGCGGTGACCTCGGCATACCCGTTTGCGGTATAGGTTGACCACAGCAGGTGCAGTTTTCCGTCCGGGGTTCGTTTCAGAAAAGGGCCGTCCGTCACATAGTTAAAAAGCATATACCGCTTCACATACGGTTTTGCCTGCGAGGCGTGAAACAGCACAAACGGTTCGCCAACGCTTTCTTTCAGGTCAGGGCGCATGCGAATCGCGCAGACGGTTCCGTCGTGGATTTGCCGCCACTCATGACAGTATACCAGATACGGCGTGCCTTCCCTGCTCAGGTACAGCGTTCCGTCAAGGCATCGGTCTGCCTTGGGGGTGACATATCCGTTGGACCACAGGGCAAACGGCCCCATCGGACTGTCAGCAGCCAGCACCGCCGTGCCAAGCCCGCGCTTGGTATCGGCAAAGGTGGCAAGCATATAAAACCGGCCGTTATAGAAATGTACCTCCGGCGCCCAGTAGCTTTTTTTGCTGAAGAAATTTTCGGGGCGGTGAAACACCTCAAAGGGACCGTCCCAGTTCTCCAAATCTGTACTGGTATACACATCAAAGCCGTAGGCTTCGCCGACAAAGGCGGCCTCGCTGCGGGTGCCGTACAGGAAATATTTGCCCCCGTGTACTAAGACGAACGGGTCGCGCAGAAAAATATCTACTTTTTTCATTGCGTGTCCTCGGCGGCGTTCATCGCAGCCAGCACCTGCTCAAACAAAGGCTTGATGGAATCGCCATAGGCGAGCAGCGCGGTGACAGGCTCGTTCTTTACATATTCCAGCATCGGGTTCGACAAGAATTCGGGGGCGTACTGCGCAAAAATTGCCTGTGCAGCCGGATGCTCCAAAATGATATGCAGCGGGGTTTCCAACGAATAGCGGTCTATTTCCAAGCTGGTTTCGGTGGCGTACTCGTAGTGGTAGCTGCCGCTGCCCAAGGTCAGCGTTTCGGTCTGTTCGGGCAGAGTCAGCTCGGCGGTGGTGTTGGCGGGTATCGTGGCATCCACCGTGATTTTGCCGCCCTCACACTGCCAGGCAATCGCAATTTTGCCGTAGACGCTCTCATATTCCAATTCCGCGTGGGTGATGCCCTTGATAAACTGCGGGCGCAGGGCAAACTTCTTGTAACCGGGCTCCAGAATTTCCAGTCCGCACAGCTTGGTGTACAGCCAGTTGCCGATGGAGCCATAGGCGTAGTGGTTCAGGCTGTTCATGTTGGCGGGGTTGAAACTGCCGTCCGGTCGGATGGAATTCCAGCGCTCCCAGATGGTGGTGGCACCCATCTTGACCTCATACAGCCAGCTGGGGTCGTCCTCCTGCAAAAGCAGCCTGCCGGCAAGGTCGTGCCTGCCGTTTTCGGACAGGGTCAGGCAGGCAAACGGCGTGCCGATAAACCCGGTCAGCAGATGCGTTTTATGCGCACCGATGTTCTTTTCCAGCGCGTCCAAAAGGCGCGGGCGGAACTCGTCCGGCACCATGTCAAAGTGCAGCGCCAGGATCAGGGCGGTCTGCGTTTCGCTGACAAGACGCCCGGTGGAGGTCACATACTCGGCGCGGAATTCCCGCACAAGCTCCTCACGGCGGCGGCTCCAGCGGCGCGCGTCCTCGGCGTACTGTAAAACGGCGGCGGCATCCGCAAGAATCTGCAAACTCCACGCAAAGCAGACATTGGCGGTAAAGTAGTCATCCGTCGCGCCCTTGCGCTCATCACCCAAGGCGTTCGCCTCGGCGTCCAACCCCAGCCAGTCGCCGTACTGGAAGCCCGTCTGCCACAGCCCGTTTTCGCCGCACTGGCTCTCGATAAACTCGACCCAGTGCTTCATGCTGTCGTAGCTGTGCTGCAGAATGCGCTTGTCGCCGTAGGCGCGGTAGAGTATCCACGGCAGCACGGTCACCACATCGCCCCAGAACGCCGCGCCGTCCTGCTGGTTGCCCAGAATGTTCGGCACGACCTGCGGCATACTGACATCGGGACCCAGTTCACTGGCCAAGTCACGAAGCCACTTGGTCATAAACGGCATAATGTTCTCATTGAACGCCGCCGTGGGGCAGAATGCCGTCACATCGCCCGTCCAGCCCAGACGCTCGCTGCGCTGCGGACAGTCGGTGGGGATATCCAAAAAGTTATCCCGCTGGCTCCACTGGATGTTCTGCTGCAACCGGTTCACCCGCTTGTCAGAGCAGGTAAAATGACCGGTCTGTGCCAAATCCGTCGAGAGATGGCACGCCGTAAACTGCACGTTCTGCCCGTATTGCAGCCCCTCCACGCAAATATAGCGGAAGCCGTGCCATGTAAAATGAGGGTGCAGCGTCTGCTTGCCGCCGCTCAAAATATAGGTGTCGGTCGCCTTCGCCCAGCTGAGGTTTTCGGTGTAGAAGTTGCCGTTTTCGTCCAGCGCTTCGGCGTGGCGCAGGGTAAGCTTCTGCCTCTTGTCACCGTAAATTTCTACCTCTACCCAGCCGGTCAGGTTCTGCCCAAAGTCAAAGAGGTGGTCACCGTTGGGAGCCGTAAATTCCTTGACAACAGGCACCCTTTGCAGGCAGCGGACCGGCTCGTTCTCCTGCCCGATGAGGGTGTCAAAGCCGTAGTCAAACAGTCTGGCGGGCTGCGGTGCGGCGGGGTCTGCCGTAAAATCCTGCGTTTCGCCATCGTAAATTTCCGCAGCCTGCACCGCACCGGTCGTGCAAAGCCAGCTTTCATCGGTACCGAGCCATTCCTCATGCCCGTCCTCATAGGTGATGCAAAGCGCCGCCAGTGCGGCGGTGGTGTCGCCGTAGTGGTTGGGCTGCGGCATAAAGCCGAGCTTGCCCTTGTACCAGCCGTTCGCCAGCGTCAGCGCCAGACGGTTCTCGCCCTCGCGCAGGGTGACGGCGTAGGTCTGGTACTGCAGACGCTTGCGGTAGTTCGTCCACCCGGGGTGGAAATAAGTGTCATCCACAGGCTCGCCGTTGATCTCCGCCTCATACATACCCAAGGCGGTTGCGTAGAGACGCGCTTTTTTTACATTACCCTGCACGACAAAGTCCTTATACAGCACCGGGCTGACGGGGCTGGCTTTGTCCGACGCGTGAGTGATCCACTGCGCCTTGCCCTCAAACGCGCTGCCGTTCAGCAAGCCTGTTTCAAACCGGCTTGTGCCCTCGGCGGTTTCGCCGTGGTTGTCCCATACCGTAACCGTCCAGCTGTACTCGGTGCGCGGGGTCAGGTTGGGGCCAAGGTACTCGATCAAAATGCTCTGCGCGCTCTCCACGCGCCCGGAATCCCAGACGGATTCACCGTCACAGAGCAGCTGCAGGCGGTAGGCGGTCTGCAGGGTATCTTGGCTGTCGCTGTCCAGCTTCCAGCCAAAGCGGGGCTGAATTTCATCTAAGCCCAGCGGTTCGTGCTTATATTCGATCGTAAGGTCGTAAATCTTCAGCATATCAATACCTCCTATGCAAATTGCCCCGCCGTACAAAGGCGGCAGGGCGGTGGCTGTTACTGTGCAGCCTTTTCTTTCTCGTTGCGCTCGGCGATGGCTTTCATCATATCGCCGTATTTTGCTTCCATATCAAACTTGGAGATCAGGATAAACAGGCCGACAAACATCACCAGCGGAATATACAGGCTGAAGGTGTAGATGCCGTAGCGGACGGCGGGCGTGATGACCTCCATATTGCCGGTAAAGTTTACGACAGCCAGGATCCAGCCAACGAGGGAAGCGCCGATACCGCTGGCAACCTTGCTGCCGAAGCTGGAGGCGGAGGCGGACATACCGATGATCTTGTTGTGGTACTTGTAGTCGTTATAGTCCATTGCCATGCTGTTCAGCGTACCGCCGAGGCACATCATGGGGATGGTGGCAAAGCTGCCCAGCAGACCCACTGTGATGCAGAGGATAAAGCTGTCCGGCTTGAAGCAGCGGATGACATTGCCGATGACGCCCAGCGCAAAGGCGATTTTCAGGGTCTTGGTCAGGCCAAACTTTTTGGTCATAGGGCCGACCACGATGAAGCCGACAAAGGTCGGGATCAGGCCCACGGCACCCATAATGCCGATGAGGTTATCATTGCCCAGAATGTACTTGGCGTAGTAGGTGCCAGAGGAGGAGGACAGCGCATAAATGACATTGACCAGCAGGTTTGCCAGCAGAACGATGACCCAGTATTTGTTGTGGAACAGCTTGTTGATGGCATCGCCGAAGGCAAGGCCGTCATCGGGCTTTTCCTCCTGTGCGGCAGTCTCCTTGCTGGTTTTGTAGAGGATGAACAGGAAAATCATGCTCAGCGCGCCAACGATAACCGCAAATTTAATGTAGGCAGCCTGATCTGCTACGCCGTTGGAACCCAGCATATTCGTCAGCGGCACCAGCGCAATAGCGATGACCATACCGATGACATAACCGGCGGCTGCGCGGAAGATACCCATCTTGTTGCGCTCTTCCAGACTCTTGGTGCGCATGACAAGAATGGCGCCGTAGGGAATCATGACTGCCGTGGAAACAATGGCAGTCAGGAACACATTGGACAGGAACAGGTAGGCGACCTGTGCAAAGCCGGTCAGGCCTGCGGGCACGGTGAATAGTGCCACAATCGCAACGAACGCGGGAATAGCCATGCGCAGGAACCACGGGCGGCACTTGCCCTTGGGGCTTTTGCCGTTGTCCATGATCTTACCCATGATCAGATCGGTAAAGGCGTCCACGATTTTGGCTGCCAGCAGCACATTTGCCGCCGTGGCGGCTGCAACACCGACTTTTTCAGTGTAGAAGTACAGCACGGCCGATACCAGACCGGTCATGGCGTTCAGCGCAAACTGACCGCCGCAGTCTGCCAGATAATCGCCGGTGCGCATGGTCTTTTGGATACCTATCGAATCGGTGCCAAGAGGTTTCTTTGCCATAATGATTCTCTCCTTCAAATTTTGCGCACCCGGTAGAGTGGATGCGGTTTTCTTGATTACAAGCTAAGTATACTGTGTTTTTGCGGCAGATTATATCAAGAAGATGATTTCTGTGGCAAATTTCCGATAGATTTTTGCGAAATGGCATTGACTCCGCATCCGGTTGTGTGTTACTTTTTTAAGGGAAACCGCACAGTTCTAAGTGCCGATACGGCGAGCAAGGTGCGGCAGCTGCTAAGCCAAAAGCGCAGGCAATACTTTGTGCTGCAAAGGTGAGCGCCGCCAGTGGCGGATACAGCGAACCGAAGCAGGGGCAGCGGTCGCAGAGTGCGAGGGGCTT
>ERZ839741.583-NODE-583-length-46149-cov-6.263700_pt1 | contig 46149 bp, 34 predicted proteins | sample MGYA00519880_ERZ839741 | MGnify/ENA primary metagenome ERZ839741 (study PRJEB31850, sample SAMEA3708851) | human gut metagenome | biome: human gut; feature: human-associated habitat; material: faeces | place: China | collected 2014 ...
AGTTCGACGTAGAGTTAACAGAAGTTGGACCAAACAAAGTTAAAGTTATCAAAGTAGTTCGTGAAGCAACAGGCTTAGGCTTAAAAGAAGCAAAAGAGTTAGTTGATGGAGCTCCTAAGGTAATCAAAGAAGCTGCTGAGAAAGCAGAAGCTGAAGACATCAAGACAAAACTTGAGGCTGAAGGCGCTAAAGTTACTCTTAAATAATTGTTTATTAAAAAGTAACCAGGCTGTGCTTTGTAGAGTGCAGATAAAGAGAAGGACCTGTCCGGAAGAAATGCCGGATGGGTTCTTTTGTGTTATGGGTGGATGTGAGGGTAGGCTGGGGAGGGGACGGGCTTCGTGTAACATGCTTTCGCATCTTTCGCATCAGAACTCATAACATAAATCCTACGAACTGAACACCATGCGAAGAAACAAATATGAAATATTTGTTTCCGGCAGCTACGACTGTCAGATTTGGATGGGTGGGAGGACATACAACACAGGTCGAGGAGTTTTGGGATTGGGGCGGGCGGCGTTATTCCTGCAAATGGAACTGTCTGAGCGTAGCGAGTTTTCCATTTGTAGGAATGAAATTAGCCGACAGACCCAACCCCTAAAACTCCCGAACTGGCGTTGTGGTCCTCCCGCCCATCCAAAACTGACAATTGAAACAGAGAAACACAAAAAAATCCTTGACTATTTCCGCCATCTTGTGCTATCATATACGGTGCACTATTGTGGTGCCGTAGGCTTATTTGTGCTACCCGGAAATAGGTGGGAAAAGTTAGTGAATAATTCTGCATAATAGGTGAAGTTAAATATAAAAAACGAGAGGTGAAACGTCAATGGAGAAAAACAGAATACGTCCGGTCAAAGCCGGTAAAAGCATGCGTATGAGTTACTCGAGACAAAAAGAGGTATTGGAAATGCCAAATCTTATAGAGGTTCAGAAGGAATCCTATAAGTGGTTTTTGGACGAAGGTCTGAAAGAAGTATTTGATGATATCTCTCCAATTGCTGATTACAGCGGACATCTGAGCCTGGAATTCGTGGATTTTACATTGTGCGAAGATGATGTAAAGTATTCCATTTCAGAATGCAAGGAGCGGGATGCCACATATGCAGCACCGTTAAAAGTAAAAGTAAGACTCTATAACAAAGAAAACGATGAAATTAACGAGCACGAAATCTTCATGGGCGACCTTCCGCTTATGACAGAGACGGGAACCTTCGTTATTAATGGTGCGGAGCGTGTTATCGTAAGCCAGTTAGTACGTTCCCCTGGTATCTATTATGGCATAGATCACGATAAAGTAGGCAAGGAATTATTTTCCTGTACCGTAATCCCGAACCGTGGTGCATGGTTAGAATATGAGACAGACTCTAATGATGTGTTCTATGTCCGTGTGGACAGAACCAGAAAAGTGCCGATCACCGTATTGATCCGTGCACTTGGAATAGGAACAAATCAGGAGATTATCGACTACTTTGGTGAAGAGCCAAAGATCGTGGCAAGTTTTGGAAAAGACGTTGCAAACAGCTACGAAGAAGGTCTTTTAGAATTATATAAGAAAATCCGTCCGGGTGAACCGCTGACCGTAGAGAGTGCACAGAGCCTCATCACAGCGATGTTCTTCGACCCAAGAAGATATGATCTTGCAAAAGTCGGACGTTATAAATTCAATAAAAAATTAGCGTTAAGAAACCGCATCAACGGACAGGTTCTCGCTGAAGATGTTGTAGATGTTACAACAGGTGAGATCATTGCAGAAAAAGGCACCACTGTAACCAGAGAGTTAGCGGATGCTATTCAGAATGCAGGTGTTCCTTTTGTGTGGGTTCAGGCAGAAGAACGCAATGTTAAGATTTTATCAAACTTAATGGTAGATATCAATGCACAGATCGAGGGTATTGATGCCAAAGAGCTTGGCGTGACAGAGGCCGTATATTATCCGGTACTTGCAAAAATCTTAGAAGAAAATGAAGATATCGAAGATATTAAGCAGGAAATTCGCAGAAATATCTCCGAATTAATACCAAAGCATATTACAAAAGAAGATATTTTTGCTTCTATTAACTATAATATGCATTTAGAGTACGGTGTAGGACACGATGACGATATCGACCATTTGGGTAACAGACGTATCCGTTCTGTAGGTGAATTATTACAGAACCAGTATCGTATCGGTCTTTCCCGTTTAGAGAGAGTAGTCCGTGAGAGAATGACCACACAGGATTTAGAGGGAATTTCTCCGCAGAGCTTAATCAATATCAAACCGGTAACTGCGGCAGTCAAAGAGTTCTTTGGTTCATCCCAGTTATCACAGTTCATGGATCAGAACAACCCATTGGGTGAGCTGACACATAAGAGACGTTTATCCGCATTAGGACCTGGTGGTCTTTCCAGAGATCGTGCGGGATTCGAGGTACGAGACGTTCATTATTCCCATTACGGAAGAATGTGCCCGATCGAGACACCTGAAGGTCCGAACATCGGATTGATCAACTCTTTGGCAACTTATGCAAGGATCAACGAGTATGGATTTATTGAAGCACCATACCGTAAAATTGATAAAACAGATCCTCAGAATCCGCGTGTCACAGATGAAGTAGTATACATGACAGCAGATGAAGAGGACAACTACCATGTAGCACAGGCGAATGAGGCTCTCGATGAAGAGGGACATTTCGTGCGTAACTCCGTATCAGGACGTTACTTAGATGAGACACAGGAATACGAAAAGACCATGTTTGATTACATGGACGTATCTCCGAAGATGGTATTCTCTGTCGCTACAGCATTGATTCCGTTCTTACAGAACGACGATGCGAACCGTGCGCTGATGGGATCTAACATGCAGCGTCAGGCAGTGCCGCTTTTAAATACAGAGGCACCGGTAGTTGGAACAGGAATTGAGCCAAAAGCAGCCGTAGACTCCGGAGTCTGCGTAGTAGCAAAACATGCAGGTGTAGTAGAACGTTCCGAATCTGACAAGATCATCATCAAGACAGATGACGGAGCAAAAGACACCTATAAATTACAGAAATTCAAAAGAAGTAACCAGTCCAACTGCTACAACCAGCGTCCGATCGTATTCAAGGGCGACCGTGTAGAAGAGGGCGAAGTCATTGCAGACGGTCCGTCTACATCTAATGGAGAATTAGCACTTGGAAAGAATCCATTGATCGGATTTATGACATGGGAAGGTTATAACTACGAGGATGCTGTATTATTATCCGAGCGTTTAGTACAGGATGATGTGTATACATCCATCCATATGGAAGAATATGAAGCAGAAGCGCGTGACACCAAATTAGGACCGGAAGAGATCACAAGAGACGTTCCGGGAGTTGGTGATGATGCATTAAAGGCATTGGATGAGCGCGGAATCATCCGTATCGGTGCAGAAGTCCGTGCCGGTGATATCTTAGTCGGAAAAGTAACTCCAAAGGGAGAAACAGAGCTGACGGCAGAAGAGAGACTGCTTCGTGCGATTTTTGGTGAAAAAGCAAGAGAGGTAAGAGATACCTCATTAAAAGTACCACACGGCGAGTATGGTATTGTTGTAGATACAAAAGTATTCACAAGAGAAAACGGTGATGAGCTTTCACCGGGAGTAAACCAGTCTGTGCGTATTTACATCGCACAGAAGAGAAAGATTTCCGTAGGAGATAAGATGGCTGGTCGTCATGGTAACAAGGGTGTCGTTTCCCGTGTATTACCGGTAGAGGATATGCCATATCTGCCAAACGGTCGTCCGTTAGACATCGTGCTGAATCCGTTAGGTGTACCTTCCCGTATGAATATCGGACAGGTGCTTGAGATCCACTTAAGTCTTGCGGCAAAAGCATTAGGATTTAACATTGCAACTCCGGTATTCGATGGTGCAAAAGAGACAGACATCATGGATACACTGGATCTGGCAAATGATTATGTAAACTTGGAATGGGAAGAGTTCAAGGCAAAACATGAAGAAGAGTTGTTACCGGAAGTTTTAGACTATCTGTATGAAAACAGAGACCACAGAGAACTTTGGAAAGGCGTACCGCTTTCGCGCGATGGAAAAGTAAGACTGCGTGACGGACGTACCGGAGAATTCTTCGACAGCCCGGTAACCATCGGACACATGCATTACCTGAAACTCCACCATCTGGTAGATGATAAGATCCATGCACGTTCTACCGGTCCTTACTCTTTAGTAACACAGCAGCCGCTCGGTGGTAAAGCACAGTTCGGTGGACAGCGTTTCGGAGAGATGGAGGTATGGGCACTCGAGGCTTATGGTGCAGCATACACCTTACAGGAGATTTTAACTGTAAAATCAGATGATGTGATCGGACGTGTGAAGACCTACGAAGCGATCATCAAGGGAACTAATATTCCTGAGCCGGGAATTCCTGAGTCCTTCAAGGTACTCTTAAAAGAGCTTCAGTCCTTAGGACTGGACGTACGCGTGCTTCGTGATGATGACAGTGAAGTTGAGATCATGGAGACCAGTGAGTACGGTGAGACGGATCTGAATGCGATTATCGGAAATGATAAGAATTTTGCATTTGAGGACAGCGAGTCCTTTGAAAAAATGGGATTCACAAAGCAGGAGTTCGATGCTGAGAGCGAGGAACTTGTAGATGTTGAAGAAGAACCTTCTGAAGAGGAGCCGGTATTTGCTGGCGAATCAGCAGAGGATTTCGATGAAGAATAGACGGAAGGGAGTATCGTAAATGCCAGAGAATAAGACAAACGAAGGGTATCAGCCAATTACATTTGATGCGATCAAGATTGGTCTGGCCTCTCCGGAAAAAATCAGAGAATGGTCCCGCGGTGAAGTAAAAAAACCGGAAACCATTAACTACAGAACCCTGAAACCGGAAAAAGACGGTCTGTTCTGCGAAAGAATTTTCGGACCGAGCAAAGACTGGGAATGTCACTGTGGAAAATACAAGAAAATCCGTTATAAGGGTGTTGTCTGCGACCGATGCGGCGTAGAGATTACGAAGGCAGCCGTTCGTAGAGAACGTATGGGACATATAGAGCTTGCAGCTCCGGTTTCCCATATCTGGTATTTCAAGGGAATCCCGAGCCGTATGGGATTGATCCTTGATCTATCTCCGAGAACCCTTGAAAAAGTATTATATTTTGCATCCTACATCGTATTGGATTCCGGCGATACCGAGCTTTTATACAAACAGGTATTGACCGAGAACGAATATCAGGAAGCAAGAGAAAAATATGGAAGCAGCTTCCGTGTGGGCATGGGTGCTGAGGCAATCAAAGAGCTGTTAGAGGCCATTGACTTAGAGAAAGATGCTGCTGAGTTAAAGGCAGGCTTAAAGGATGCAACAGGACAGAGACGTGCCCGTATCATCAAGAGACTTGAAGTAGTAGAAGCATTCCGTGAGTCCGGAAATAAACCGGAGTGGATGATCATGGACGTGATCCCGGTTATCCCGCCAGACTTACGTCCGATGGTACAGTTAGACGGAGGACGTTTTGCAACATCCGATTTAAATGATCTGTACAGAAGGATCATCAATAGAAATAACCGTTTGAGAAGACTCTTAGAGCTTGGCGCACCGGATATCATCGTGCGAAACGAAAAGAGAATGTTACAGGAAGCAGTAGATGCCCTGATCGACAACGGAAGAAGAGGAAGACCTGTTACCGGACCTGGTAACCGTGCCCTGAAATCCCTTTCCGACATGTTAAAAGGTAAATCCGGACGTTTCCGTCAGAACTTACTCGGAAAACGTGTTGACTATTCCGGACGTTCCGTTATCGTCGTAGGACCGGAACTGAAGATCTATCAGTGCGGTCTGCCAAAAGAAATGGCGATCGAGCTGTTCAAGCCGTTCGTAATGAAAGAGCTTGTAGCAAACGGAACCGCACACAATATCAAGAGTGCAAAGAAAATGGTTGAGAGACTTCAGCCGGAAGTCTGGGATGTCTTAGAAGACGTTATCAAAGAGCACCCGGTTATGTTAAACCGTGCTCCTACACTGCACAGACTTGGAATCCAGGCGTTTGAGCCGATCTTAGTAGAAGGTAAGGCAATTAAGCTGCATCCTTTAGTATGTACCGCATACAATGCCGATTTCGACGGTGACCAGATGGCTGTCCATCTTCCGCTATCCGTAGAGGCACAGGCAGAGTGCCGCTTTATGCTGTTATCACCAAACAACCTGTTAAAACCATCCGATGGTGGTCCTGTGGCAGTACCTTCACAGGATATGGTACTTGGAATTTATTATCTGACCATGGGTAAGATGATCGATCGTACCAATGAGGTTGATTTAGATACCGTAGCAGAAAAAAATTATGCAGATAAAGAAGAAGTCAGAAAAGCGGTAGAAGCAGAAGAGATCACAGAGTATACCAATATCCGTTTCAGTGCCGGAGACGGAAACCATGTTGTCATCTGTACACCACATGATCTGATGGGACACAACTTCACCAGCACAAACCATGCGCTTCTTGCATACGAGAATGGTGATATCACACTTCACCAGAAGATCCGTGTCAGAAGAGAAGCAGTCAATGCAGACGGAGAAAAAGTAACAGGCATGATCGAGACGACACTTGGCCGTTTGATCTTCAATGAGATCCTGCCACAGGATTTAGGTTTTGTAGACAGAAGCAAGCCGGAAAACCTGTTAGTGCCGGAAATTGATTTCCATGTAGGTAAAAAAGGATTAAAACAGATCCTTGAAAAAGTGATCAATATCCACGGTGCAACCAAGACAGCAGAGGTACTTGATGATATCAAGGCAATGGGATATAAATATTCCACCAGAGCTGCCATGACCGTATCCGTATCCGATATGACCGTTCCTGCGAAGAAACCGGAGCTGATCAAACAGGCACAGGATACCGTAGACCTGATCACAAAGAATTACAAACGAGGTCTTGTAACAGAGGAAGAGCGTTACAAAGAAGTTGTAGAGACATGGAAAGAGACAGACGATGAGTTAACAGAAGCACTGCTTTCCGGTCTGGATAAATACAATAACATCTTCATGATGGCTGATTCCGGAGCCCGTGGTTCCGATAAGCAGATCAAACAGTTAGCTGGTATGCGTGGATTGATGGCAGATACAACCGGTAGGACCATCGAGCTGCCGATCAAGTCAAACTTCCGTGAAGGACTTGACGTACTGGAATACTTCATGTCTGCACATGGAGCCCGTAAAGGACTTTCCGATACAGCTCTTCGTACAGCCGATTCCGGTTACCTGACAAGACGTTTAGTAGACGTATCTCAGGAACTGAGTATCCGTGAGTCTGACTGTGCATTAGAATCAGGCAAAGAGATCCCCGGAATGTATGTCAAAGCATTCATGGATGGAAAAGAAGAGATCGAGAGTCTGCAGGATCGTATTACAGGACGTTTCTCCTGCGAGACAATTTGTGATAAAGACGGAAACGTATTAGTAAAAGCAAACCACATGATCACACCGAAACGTGCGGCAGCAGTTGTAAGCAAAGGTGTGGATGCAGACGGCGAACCACTGACACAGGTCAAGATCCGTACGATCTTAACCTGTCGTTCCCACATCGGTATCTGTGCAAAATGTTACGGTGCGAACATGGCAACCGGTCAGGCAGTACAGGTCGGTGAGGCAATCGGTATCATCGCAGCACAGTCCATCGGTGAGCCGGGTACACAGCTTACCATGCGTACGTTCCATACCGGAGGAGTTGCCGGTGACGATATCACACAGGGTCTTCCTCGTGTTGAGGAGCTTTTCGAGGCAAGAAAGCCGAAGGGACTTGCGATCATTACTGAATTCGGTGGTGTTGCAACCATTAAAGATACAAAGAAAAAACGCGAGATCATCGTAACAAATCCGGAAACCGGAGAAACAAAGACATACCTGATCCCATACGGTTCCAGGATCAAGATTATGGATGGAGCTGTTTTAGAGGCAGGAGATGAGTTGACCGAAGGTAGTGTAAATCCACACGATATCTTAAAGATCAAAGGTGTCCGTGCAGTACAGGATTACATGCTTCAGGAAGTACAGCGGGTATATCGTCTTCAGGGTGTAGAGATCAACGATAAGCATATCGAGGTTATCGTACGTCAGATGTTAAAGAAAGTCCGCATTGAGAACAACGGAGATTCCGAGCTGTTACCGGGAACACTCGTAGACGCATTAGATTTTGATGATGTAAACGAGAGACTCGAAGAGGAAGGCAAAGAGCCGGCAGAAGGAAAACAGGTACTTCTTGGTATTACCAAGGCGGCACTTGCAACGAACTCCTTCTTATCCGCAGCATCCTTCCAGGAGACAACCAAGGTATTGACCGAGGCTGCGATCAAGGGCAAGAAAGATCCGCTGATCGGATTAAAAGAAAATGTCCTGATCGGTAAACTCTTACCGGTAGGAACAGGAATGAAGCGTTATCGCGACATCAAATTAGATTCCGACTTAAACCGGTTCGCAGATATTGATTTTACAGATGAATATGGCGAGTTTGGCGAAGAGGAAGCTGCAGAAATGTTAGAATCTCCGGAAGAGAAGATAGCATCCATGAGTGCTCCGGAAACAGGAGAAGAGGAATAAGAGCCGATAGTTAAGGCGGTGGGAGAGATCCCACCGCCTTTTTGCTCATGCAATATTTTGAAAAATACTTTGTAAAACCTATAAAGTAAAAAGACCCGTAATGCCGATATAATATATACAAAAAGCGGCATTCGCTTTAGCGTAGAAAATCGCTTGAAAAAAAGCGAAAAATAGCATATAATTACTTTGAGAAAATGTATTTACAGGATAAGTGCGTTTTTAGAACGGATACTAGGAAGGATGGTCAATATATGTACAAGGACGTTTGGAAAAAAGCAGCTGCGTTATTCTTATGTGCATGCATGGCAGGTACATCGGTAGATTTAACTGCATTTACGGTTCATGCACAGGAACAGACAGCAACAGAAGAAAAGGTTGAGGCAGAGAAGACTGAACAACCGGAAATAACGGATGAAACAACAGAGGATGCACAGGAAAGTGAAGTGCAGACAGAGACTGTAAACCAGGAAGAGGAGCAGTCTGTTTCAACATATATAGCACCATTAGTAGAGGAGCCGGAAGTACCGGTATTGGGTGCTCCGGACGGAGTCACAGAACTGACAGACGCAAATACAGCGATCGTTCTGAGTGCGTCCACTTATACATATGATGGAACAGAGAAAAAACCAACCGTTACCGTAGTATGTAACGGTGTCAGACTGACACAGAATACAGATTTCCTTTTGACCTATGCAGATCATGTCAATGCAGGAACCGCAAGCCTGACAATCGTAGGTCTTACCAATTATACAGGAAGCCTGACAAAGAATTTTACAATTAAGACAAAGAATCTGAATGATTCCTCCATTACAGCAAGTCCAACCGTTCTGACAAACGTTGTATATACAGGAAAGCCGGTTACACCGGTTGTTACATTAAAAGACAAATCTACCGTACTTTACAGTGATGTGGATTATACGATCACATTTGATAAAGATGCGGCTCAGCGTGTAGAGGCAGGAGTCAGTGCAAGAATGACCCTGACCGGAAAAAATAACTACACAGGCACGAGAATTTTTGACTTTACGATCGATAAAAAGAATGTAGCAGATACGGATGTCAGCATCAGCTATGATTCCGTACAGAGTTATACGGGTTCAGCCGTTACCCCGGAAGTAACACTGATGTATAATGGCGAGCTGATGGTAAAAGATAGGGACTATAAGATTACATATTCTAACAACATTGCAGCATCTTCAAGTGCGGCGATCACCATCACCGGAACAGGAAATTTCAAAGGAAAAGTAAATAAGGTATTTACGATTTCCAGCAGTGATATCGCTTCGGCATCCATTACGCTTGATACCGACAGTTATGTATATGACGGAAATCCGAAAAAACCGGGCGCAACCGTAAAGCTGACAGATGATAAGGGAAAAGAAAAGACCCTGCGTCTTGGAACCGATTACAGTATTGAATACAAAGACAACACCAATGCAGGAGAAGCAAGCGTCGTTGTAAAAGGAAAAGGCAACTACACCGGAACCTGTGAGAAAACATTTACCATTTCGGCAAGAAGCATGAGTGACTCACAGTATGCGAGTGAGTTTATGATCCAGGCGATACCGGATCAGTATTACCTTGGTAAAAATGAACAGGTAAAGCCGACCATCACAGTACAGCGGGAAGGCGAAGAACTGAAACTTGGAACAGATTATACGGTTCAATACTACAATAATACAACGGTAAGTACGGATAGCAGCAAAGCAAAAGTTACCGTTTACGGAAAAGGAAATTACAAGGATGAAATATCCGCAGAATACAATATCGTAAAAGTCCCGATGGACAATGTGACGATCAGTGACATTGACAACTGGACAAAATTAGGAACAGCACCAAATCCGGCAGTAACCGTTACTTATAATAATGTAACCCTCCGCCGTGGAACAGATTATACCATAGAGTATGTGGATGAGAGCGGAAAAGCACTGACCAATGCGGCAAAAGGAATGACCGGAGTAGTCAGAATTACAGCCACGGCAGACAGTGTATATGAAGGAATCACATCCAAAGATTTCTGGATCTGTTATGATATTGCCGACACCTTGGCAAGTGATGTAAAAGCAGAGTATCTCTATACCGGAAAAGACATTGAGCCGACACCTACGATCAAGACCACTTCAGGCAAGACCTTGAAGGCAGGCGTTGATTATACCGTAAGCTATAATCAGGATACGGTTAATGCCGGTGACAAGACCATAACTATTTATGGAATGGGCGAGTATGCAGGAGAAACTACCTGTGCCTATAAGGTTACACCGAAACCTTTGACAGCAAGTGACATTACCTATACAGCAACTTCACCGGTATATACGGGAAGTACTGTGAAACCGGAAGTAACCGTTAAGAACGGTGATGTAACACTGAGCGAAGGAATTGATTACGAGATTGAAGAAGTTACAGATGCTGCAGCCGATGAATATATCAAAGCAGGTGAAGGCAAACGCTTAAAGATCGTAGCAAAATCAGGAAGTAACTATACAGGAACGAAAGAGATCACCTATACAATTGCACCGCGTCCGATAGCCGATGCGGCAGGAAAGGCAGCATCCGATATAGAAGTACAAGGCTTGGATGGTTTAGAAGAACTTTATACAGGTTCTCCGATCACCGTCAGCGGAATTAAAGTTCTTAGAAATGCAGCAGAACTGACAGAGATCACAGATTATGTCATTACATATGGAAACAACACAAATGCAGGAACCGCAAATGTGTACATTACCGGAAAAGGTAACTACACCGGAATGATCCAGGAGAGTTTTGACATCAAATATGATTTCAGCAAGGTAACAGGAAAGACCATGCTCGACGGTCAGGAAGAGACAGAATTTGAGTATGACGGTGGACAGCAGATCCGCCCGACCATGAAGCTGACTTATGATGATCTGGCAAACCAGATCTCCAATGAACTTTCAAGCAGTGATTATGTAGTCACAGGCTATAGTGGCAATATCAATGCGGGCGCAGAGAATGGAGCTTCTGTTACATTAGAGGGAAGAGGATTGTACAAAGGTACATTGACTCTGAACTTTACTGTTATTCCAAAATATATTGATTCGGAAGATATCTTAGTAGCAGATGCGATCAACACACCGGTTTATGATGGAGAAAGGCATAAGATCAACAATCTGACCATCTATTTCCGACAGGCATTGGAGTTAGGAACCGATTACAACCTGACAAAATATGTGGATTCAGGAGACAATGACCCGAGCAATACAAATAGTGACTGTATCAATGCAGGAACCATTACCATTACGGTAGAAGGTGTCGGTAACTATCAGGGAACCAGAGAAGTGACCAGATATATCGCACAAAAGAGCATTGAAGACAGTGATATTGAAGTAACACAGATGGCAGACATCGTGTACGATGGACAGCCACACAAACTGACAGCAGACCAGATCACGGCAGTTTATAACAGATACAACTCAACACCGCTGAGCTTAACCAGTGCAGATTATACGGTTACTTCATGGAAGAACACCGGAGATGACCCGGATGAAGAAGACAGCGAATGTATTAATGCCGGAACAGTTACGATCACTTTAGAAGCAAAAGGCAATTATACCGGAACAAGAACCATTGTATATCGGATCATTCCGAAGTCATTAATAAAGAGTGATGGAAGTATCGCAGATGATATCCATGCAAGTATCACAGGAGGTAACACAACCGTTTATAATCGGGAAGTGCAGGATCCCGAGGTAACAGTCACAGCGGATGGAATCGAAACATTGTCAGATAAAGACATGACCATTACCTATCTGAAAGAAGTGACAACCGGAAGTTCAGCAGGTACTTATACAGAAGTAGATGAATGTAAAGATGCCGGTAACTATAAGATCAGAGTTACCGGAAAAGGAAACTACAGTGGAAGTTTTGATCTGAGCTATACGATTCAGCAGAGAAACCTCAATGAAGATGCCGAGGATTACCGATTTGCCATTGAACCGATCTCAGATCAGACATACACAGGGGATGCCATCATACCGGAAGAACTGAAAGTATTTGAATATGCTTATGATGCATCTGCTCCGGATGATAAATCTAACAAAAATGCAGTGCTCGGAGAAGATGATTACAATGTAACGGGTACAAACAACATTGATGTAACATCAGATATACAGAAAGCAGAGCTGACCATTGAAGGAAAAGGCAACTATACCGGAACCCTTACAACAGAGTTTGTGATTCTGCCGAAGAACATCAATGATAAGACAGACAGTGTATACGATGTTGGTCTGACAGAGATTTTAGAAGTAGAGTACACGGGAGAATTGTTAACACCGGTACTGCCGCTGAAATATAATGGTCATGATTTAGTAGAAGGAACGGATTATCAGGTAAGCTATCAGGTAGCAGATACAGATGAAGAAGGCAATCCGATCCAGGTAGATACGAACCGGGATGTAGGACCGGTTTACGGAACCATCGAGGGAACCGGAAACTATATCGGCACCAGAACATTCACGGTAGATGACCCGATCTTTAAGATCGTTCCAAGATCCATAAAGAGAACTTATGAGAGCGGAGAACTTACGGTAGAAGCATTCCCATCCTATGTATATGATGGAAAAGAGCATAAACCGGAAGTTGTTATCAGAGATACATTGAAAGGTACAGAACCGTTAGTAGAAGGAATCGATTATACCGTAGTATATGAAGAAACAGTGAATGCCGGAACAAATACAGTCCGGATCACCGGAATCGGAAACTACGGTGAGGAGATAGAACTGACCTATAAGATCATTCCGAAGAGCCTGTTTACCGGTTCGGGAGCAGATGCTGCCATGGTAGAGGGAAGCCGTATGGAAGAGATTGCGGAGCAGACCTATACCGGAGCAGAGATCACACCGGGTATTGGAATATTTGATACCATCAATGATGCTGAGGTACAGTTAGAGGAAGGAAGAGATTATACAATAGCTTACCAGTCTAATACAAATGCAGGTACAGCTACAGCAGTTATTACATTCTGTGGCAACTATACAGGTTACTATGATGCGATCAAAGATACCTATTACAACAGCTATCAGAAGACCTTCCAGATCGTACCACGAGACATTGCAGATGAGAACATCATCATTGAGTCAATAGACGATCAGGAGTATGATAAAAATCCAAAGGAACCGGAACCGGTCATTACGTTTGGCGCAACAACATTAGTAAAAGGCGTGGACTACACACTGGAGTACAGTGAAAACCATACGGACAGTGGAACGGTAACGATCACAGTAACCGGAATTAACAACTTTAAGAACACAAGAACAACAACCTATCAGATCACGCCGAAGTCCTTAGATTCAGCAGATATCCAGGTAGCTGCCATCGATAATCAGGATTATACCGGAAGTAATGTAGTACCGGATGTAACAGTAACTTATGGAACCACAGTACTGAAAAAAGGTGTAGATTATCAGTGTGAAGCGGGAACAAATACCGTAAAACCGGGAACTGCAACCGTGGTCATCAAAGGTATCGGAAACTATGGCGGACAGGTCACAAAAGACTTCAAGATCATCGGAAATCTGGAGTCCAACGGACGTATTGAAACCATTGCACCACAGGCATATACCGGAACAACGGTAAAACCTGCGGCAACCGTAACTTTTGGAGGTTCCAAGCTGATACAGGGAACGGATTACAACATTGATTGGAACAATAACATTGAAGTAGGAACTGCAACCGTAACAATTACAGGAACAGGAGTTTACAAAGGAACGATCACCGGAACCTTCAACATTGCATATGACCTTGCAGCAAACGGTGGAAATAAGGTAGAAACCAATTCGATCGCTGATGAGTATACTTATCAGGGAAGTGCGATCGCACCGATCACACAGGTTTCTTACAGTGGTCAGGCAATGACAGCAGGCACAGATTATATCCTGACTTACAGCCAGAATACGAATGTGGGAACTGTAAAGATCACAATTACCGGAATTGGAAAATATACGGGAAGTGTGAGCAGAAGTTTCAAGATCGTAAAGAAAAATCTGGCAAACTGTACATATTCTTCTGTATCTGGATTTGATTATGATGGTACGGAAAAGACACCGACTGTAACCATCAAGAACGGAACACGGACATTGTCACGCGGAACAGACTATACGCTTCAGTACAAGAACAATAAAAATGCAGGTGTTGGTCAGGTGATCATTTCCGGAGCAGGCAACTACTCGGGAACAGTCATCCGTTACTTTAACATCAACGTATTGCAGCCGACCGGTCTGCGTATGGAATCCAGTAAAGCAAACAGCGTGAAACTGGTATGGAGTTTTAGCGGAAAAGCAACCGGATATGAGATCTACCGCAAGCAGAGCGATGGAAAATACAAGAAGATAGCAACGACCAAAAAGACCACTTACACCAACAAAAAGCTGGCACCGTCAACCTCTTATAAATACAAAGTAAGAGCATATGTAAAGAGCAGTGCCGGAACAGCATACGGCAAGTTTACCAGTGTGGTGATCGCTAAGACGACACCGGCAACGCCGAAGGTAACAGTTACTTCGCCAAAGGCAAAACAGGTAAAAGTAAAGTGGAAAGGACTTGCTTCTGCATCAGGATATGAGGTATACCGCAGTACATCTAAAAACGGCAAATATACCTTAGTAAAGACCATCAATAAACGCTCGACAGTCACATATGTGAACAAAAAATTAAAGAGTAACAAGACCTACTACTACAAAGTGCGTGCATTTAAGAGCAGCAAGGGTGTAAAGACCTATGGAAGTTACTCCTCTGCAAAGAAAATAAAAGTGAAGTAAAGATTTATGAACAGAGAGTACAAGATTGGTGCATACGTTTTTCAGACATATGAGGAATATAGCGACGGACTCGACGATGTAAATACGATACGTTACATCGTCGACAATGTCGACATGGATGATATGGATGTACTATTACATCTGTACGATTGGATGAAGCAGGAAAAACTGGTTTTTAAAAGTCCGATAGGAGAAGCATTTTTTGCAGATATTGTGGAGCGGGTTGCGACGCAGTCCCAGCAGCAGTTAGATGCAGAGAAAAAGATTGAGGACAAAAAAGAGACGACAGACAGACTTCGGAAATACGGAGGGATCATCTGTGTCATAGCCGCAGTAATTTGTTTTGCAATTTACTTCGGAATAGAATATAGTAATTATAAAGGGAAAAAAGAAATACAACATTTGCAGGATTTAAAGCAGACTTCCGTGAATGCACCGACAACCACACTTGAAAAAAAGGGTGACATTTCTAAAAAGCAGGAAAATGCAGAGGGTGAACAGGAAGAACTGCCGGACATTCTGCCGGAATATCAGGCAATATATCAGGAAAATCCGGAGTTTGCAGGCTGGCTGACAATACCGGACAGCATTGTAGATTATCCGGTGATGAAGCCGAAGAACGATACCGATTACTATCTGGACCATACGTTTAGCGGCGAAGAGGACAAAAACGGTACGCTGTTTATAGACAGCAGAAATGACATTGTCCACCGCAGTACAAATATAATCATATACGGACATAATATGAAGAGCAGTGCCATGTTTGGTTCTTTAAAAAAATATCTGGACGAAGAATACTGGCAGTCGCATAAGACGATACAGTTTGACACGATCTATGAAAAAGGAACTTATATTGTAACAGCCGTATGTCTTGGAAAAGTAGAATATCAGGACGATGATGTGTTCCGATACTACGATTTTTTAAATGCAGAAAGTAAAAAGGAATTTAATGTATTTAAGAAAAATGTGGAAAAGAGTGCGGTATTAGCGGACAAAGAGCCGATCAAATATGGAGATAAACTTCTGACATTATCCACTTGCAATCAGTATGTGGAGAACGGAAGATTATATATAGTAGCAAAAAAAATAGAACAATAAAATTTCAAGGATGAAGGCAGGGCGATGAACATGAAAAGAAAGACAAAGAGAAGAGTGGGAATTTTTCTGGTAGTAGCTATGCTTGCGGTCATGATCTATCCGGCATTTTCTACAACAGCAGAAGAAGAGAGTGCAGGATTTATCATTGAAAACGGCGAGCTGACAGCATATACCGGAAGCGGCGGTGACATTACGATACCGGATACCGTTACAGGGATCAGTGATAATGTATTCAGCGGCAATACATCCCTTACAAGTGTAACGATACCGGGTTCCGTGATCAGCATTGGTTCGGGAGCATTTTCCGGTTGTACCAATCTGTACCGTGCAGTGGTACCGGCCAGTGTAGTGAACATTGGAAACAGTGTATTTGCAGGCTGCAGCAGTCTGTCCGATCTGACATTTTCCGCAAACGTGGGAGTGATCCCGGACATGGCATTTTATGGCTGTGCAAGTTTATCATCCGTGACCATTCCGGGTACGGTCACAAGTATTGGAGCAAGTGCGTTTGAAAATTGTACTTTATTGGGGAGTGTGACCATTCCGGCAGCGGTAGATACGATTTCCGATACCGCATTTGCAGGCTGCAGCAATTTAAGCAGCGTAGAAGTAGATGGCGGAAACGCTACCTATTCTTCTTATGACGGATGTATCTATAATAAGACACAGACAAAATTATTGTACTGCCCGGAAGGAAAGTACAGTGTAAAAATCTCAGATAAGACATCCACATTGTCTTATGCAGCATTAAATGGCTGCTACGGAATTACAGAGGTAACACTTCCGGCAAGTGTAACCGTGATCGAGCAGAATGCTTTTTCAAACAGCGGCGTACAGACCATTACCATTCCATCCAGTGTTACGGATATCGGTTCACAGTCATCCTGGACACCACAGATGATTTATACCTATTCCAACAGTGCGGGAGAGGAATTTGCAGTAAACAATAACTACACATATGAATTGCTGGATTCACCGGCAAGCCCGGCAGATCCGAACGGAACAGATGATCCTGGTGTAAAGGAAGATCCGGAACCGAGTGATGCTCCGACACCGAGCGATCCGGGAACTACAGATGATCCGGCAACTCCGGCTGACAATGGTACAACGAATGCATCCTCTAATAATACACAGGGCAGTGGAACAAGTGTGACCAGCACATCCGGCAGTGTAACGGGAAGAAACCTTGCAGCAGGCGGTGTAAGATCAGCAAGTAAGTTTACGGCAAAGGAGCATGTATTAGACTCCACACCAAAGACAGGTCCGGAGACAAACGCAAAAGTAATTCTCTGTATGGCAGTATTCTTTGTTGGCGTATATCTGATCATCAGCAGCAGAAAAGAAGAAGAGCAGACTGCATAAACTTGTTCATTTTTCACAGAAGTTCTTCATAGAACAATGCAAAAGAATTTTATTGGGTATATTATATAGAAAGAAGAGGCAGAATCTCATTAGATGAGAGCTGCCTCTTTTCGGATTTATGCGAGCTTTCATGCCGCTGAAACGCATTTGGAAAGAAAAAAATCTTGACAATCCGCCATTCTGCTTATATAATTATTTAGCGTGCATACAAATGCATAAATTGAAATTAAACTACAGGAGGTGAAAAACATGCCAACATTTAACCAGTTAGTAAGAAAAGGACGTCAGACATCTGTAAAGAAGTCTACAGCACCAGCTCTCCAGAAAGGTTTTAACTCTTTAAAGAAAAAACCTACAGATTCTGCTTCACCGCAGAAGAGAGGTGTCTGCACAGCAGTTAAGACTGCAACTCCTAAAAAACCTAACTCAGCTCTTAGAAAAATTGCCAGAGTTCGTCTTTCTAACGGAATCGAAGTAACAAGCTACATTCCGGGTGAAGGTCACAACTTACAGGAGCATAGCGTTGTTTTAATCCGCGGAGGAAGAGTAAAAGACTTACCGGGTACAAGATACCATATCATCCGTGGTACACTGGATACAGCAGGTGTAGCAAACAGAAAACAGGCTCGTTCCAAATATGGCGCTAAGAAGCCAAAAGACGCTAAGAAATAAGACTTAGCCATCAACAATGTATCACAAACAGAACTTGGTAAAAGTGTTGGAATGTAAGTTCACCTATTACGGATAAATTCGTATGAGAACTTTTCCCGCACGAACACAGAGAACGACACATGTGAGTACCGTTGAATTAATCGAAATCAAAAAAAGATGATTAAGGAGGGAAGTACCGTGCCACGTAAAGGACATACTCAAAAAAGAGACGTTTTAGCAGATCCGCTGTACAACAACAAAGTGGTTACTAAGCTTATCAACAACATTATGTTAGATGGTAAAAAAGGTATCGCACAGAAAATTGTATACGGAGCATTTGAAAGAGTTGCAGAAAAGACCGAGAGACCTGCCCTTGAAGTATTCGAGGAAGCAATGAACAACGTTATGCCTGTATTAGAGGTAAAGGCAAGACGTATCGGTGGTGCAACATACCAGGTACCAATCGAAGTAAGACCGGACAGACGTCAGGCATTAGCACTTCGTTGGCTGACCCTGTATTCCCGCAACAGAGGCGAGAAGACCATGCAGGAAAGACTGGCAAATGAGATTATGGATGCAGCAAACAATACAGGTGCATCTGTAAAGAAAAAAGAAGATATGCACAAAATGGCAGAGGCAAACAAAGCTTTTGCACATTACAGATTCTAGTTTAAAAGCAGCTTAGTGAATCCAAGACGAAGTCGAAGAGGAACTTAGTGTAGAGGAAATTAAGGAGGAAAATCCCTTGGCTGGAAGAGAATATCCATTAGAGAGAACCAGAAACATTGGTATTATGGCTCATATCGATGCCGGTAAAACGACATTAACAGAGCGTATTTTATACTATACCGGTGTTAACTATAAAATTGGTGATACTCATGAAGGAACTGCAACCATGGACTGGATGGAGCAGGAACAGGAAAGAGGTATCACGATCACTTCAGCCGCTACAACATGCCACTGGACAGAGCAGGAAAACTGCAAGCCAAAGGCTGGTGCATTAGAGCATCGTATCAACATCATTGATACTCCTGGACACGTTGACTTCACTGTTGAGGTTGAGCGTTCCCTGCGTGTATTAGATGGAGCTGTTGGTGTGTTCTGTGCAAAGGGCGGTGTTGAGCCACAGTCTGAAAACGTATGGCGTCAGGCTGACACTTACAACGTACCGAGAATGGCATTCATCAACAAGATGGACATTTTAGGTGCAGATTTCTATGGCGCTGTAGAGCAGATTAAAACCCGTTTGGGAAAAAATGCAATCTGTCTTCAGCTTCCAATCGGAAAAGAAGATGAATTCCAGGGAATCATCGATTTATTTGAAATGAAAGCATACATCTACAACGATGACAAAGGTGAGGATATCTCCATCGTGGACATCCCTGATGACATGAAGGAAGATGCAGAGCTTTACCACACAGAGTTAGTAGAAAAAGTCTGCGAATTAGATGATGACTTAATGATGGAATATTTAGAGGGTGAAGAGCCTTCTGCAGAAGCAATGAAGAAAGCTTTAAGAAAAGCAACCTGTGAATGTTCAGCAATCCCTGTTTGCTGTGGTTCTGCTTACAGAAACAAGGGTGTTCAGAAATTACTGGATGCGATCTTAGAGTATATGCCGGCTCCAACCGACATCCCTGCAATCAAGGGTGTAGATTTAGAAGGTAACGAGATTGAGAGACATTCATCTGATGATGAGCCGTTCTCAGCTCTTGCATTCAAGATCATGACAGACCCATTCGTAGGAAAATTAGCATTCTTCCGTGTTTACTCCGGAACATTGAACTCCGGTTCTTATGTACTGAATGCAACAAAAGGTAAAAAAGAGCGTGTTGGACGTATCTTACAGATGCATGCAAACAAGAGAGAAGAGCTTGACAAAGTTTACTCCGGTGATATTGCAGCAGCAGTAGGATTTAAGCTGACAACCACAGGTGATACCATCTGTGATGAAAAAGCTCCGGTTATCTTAGAGTCCATGGAATTCCCGGAACCGGTTATCGAGCTTGCTATCGAGCCTAAGACAAAAGCCGGACAGGGCAAGATGGGTGAGGCTCTTGCAAAACTTGCAGAGGAAGACCCAACATTCCGTGCTCATACAAATACAGAAACAGGACAGACGATCATCGCTGGTATGGGTGAGCTTCACTTAGAGATCATCGTAGACAGACTTCTTCGTGAGTTCAACGTAGAGGCAAATGTAGGTGCACCACAGGTTGCTTACAAAGAAACCTTTACAAAACCGGTTGATCAGGAATACAAATATGCAAAACAGTCCGGTGGTCGTGGACAGTACGGTCACTGTAAAGTTAAATTCGAGCCAATGGATGCCAACGGAGAAGAATTATTCAAATTCGATTCTACTGTTGTCGGTGGTGCAATCCCGAAAGAGTATATCCCGGCAGTCGGCGAAGGTATCGAAGAAGCAACACAGGCTGGTATTTTAGCAGGATTCCCTGTAGTTGGTGTTCATGCTACAGTATATGATGGTTCTTACCATGAAGTCGATTCATCCGAGATGGCATTCCACATTGCCGGTTCCATGGCATTCAAGGAAGCTATGCAGAAAGCAAACCCTGTATTACTTGAGCCTATCATGAAGGTTGAGGTAACTATGCCAGAAGAATACATGGGTGATGTTATCGGAGATATCAACTCACGTCGTGGACGTATCGAAGGTATGGATGATCTTGGCGGCGGAAAAATCGTTCGCGGATATGTACCTTTAGCAGAAATGTTCGGTTACTCCACAGACTTACGTTCCAAAACACAGGGACGTGGTAACTACTCTATGTTCTTCGAGAAATACGAGCAGGTACCAAAGAATATTCAGGAGAAAATTATTTCTGAAAAAGGCAAATAAAACTTGAAAAAACCTGTTCTATTTTATATAATCAGAATCAGGTGAATTAAAAATAAAAACAATAGCCCGAAGGGCATCAAATTAAGGAGGATATTCAAAATGGCTAAAGCTAAATTTGAAAGAACGAAACCACATTGTAATATTGGTACCATCGGTCATGTAGACCATGGTAAAACAACTTTAACAGCAGCTATCACAAAAGTACTTGCTGCAAGAGTTGCCGGAAACGAAGCTACAGATTTCGAGAACATCGATAAAGCTCCGGAAGAAAGAGAAAGAGGTATCACAATCTCTACAGCTCACGTTGAGTACGAGACAGAGAGACGTCACTATGCACACGTTGACTGCCCAGGCCATGCTGACTATGTAAAGAACATGATCACTGGTGCTGCACAGATGGACGGAGCTATCTTAGTAGTAGCTGCAACTGACGGTGTTATGGCTCAGACAAAAGAGCACATCTTATTATCCCGTCAGGTAGGTGTACCTTACATCGTTGTTTTCTTAAACAAATGCGATATGGTAGATGACGAAGAGTTAATCGAGTTAGTAGAGATGGAAGTAACAGAGCAGTTAGAGGAGTATGATTTCCATGATTGCCCAATCATCAAAGGTTCTGCATTAAAAGCTCTTGAAGATCCAAACGGCGAGTGGGGCGACAAGATCATGGAGTTAATGGACACAGTTGATGAGTTCATCCCAGATCCACAGCGTGCTACAGATCAGCCATTCTTAATGCCAATCGAGGATATCTTCACAATCACAGGACGTGGTACTGTTGCTACTGGTAGAGTAGAGCGTGGAGTTCTTCATGTAAATGAGGAAGTTGAAATCGTTGGTATCAAAGAGGAAGTTAAGAAGACTGTTGTAACAGGAATCGAAATGTTCCGTAAATTATTAGACGAGGCTCAGGCTGGTGATAACATCGGTGCATTACTTCGTGGTATCCAGAGAACTGAAATCGAAAGAGGACAGGTTCTTGCAAAACCAGGTACAGTAACATGCCATACAAAATTCACAGCTCAGGTTTACGTTTTAACAAAAGACGAAGGTGGTCGTCATACACCTTTCTTCAACAACTATCGTCCACAGTTCTACTTCAGAACAACAGACGTAACAGGTGTTATCGAGTTACCAGCTGGTACAGAAATGTGCATGCCTGGAGATAACGTAGAAATGACAATCGAACTGATCCACCCAATCGCTATGGAGCAGGGTCTTACATTCGCTATCCGTGAAGGTGGTAGAACAGTAGGTTCAGGACGTGTTGCTTCTATTATTGAGTAATATTTACTGATAGTTCTATGATATAGTAAATTTAAGGGTTTCGAGCATTTGCTCGGAACCCTTTTTGCATTATTTTTGCCTCTATATGTTTACAAAAATAATAAAAAAATCAACATAATGTAGTGCAAAATCATAAAAAATGATATAATATAAAAAAATCATATAGATAGTATAAAAATGGAGGGAGATAATATGGCGAATATTTATAGTTTTGTTAATAAATCTGATAGTTACCGCCTCGTATATACTAGTTATGAATTAAGTAAGATGGTTAGGGATAAAAGATGAACCTTATGAACGACATAAAGGGGAAATTGTTTCAGCGATATATGCGGATTATTTTGAAATTCCATTTTTAAAAAGTAATGATAAGACATTTTGTGTAGGAAATGCGGGACAAGTAGCATTTCCTAATTTGGTAGTAAAGAATTTAAAGTATATGTTGAATGATCTTGTTATTGAAATAGAAGAATAAAGAAAATGTTATCAGTTGATAAAAGATAATAGGAAATTTATAGATGAGGGGAAAAGGATTTATGAGAGAGAAAGGGAGTTGCCAATAACAGATAAACAAGTGCAGATGTTCTTAAATAAATTTAGAGGGGGAAAAAATGTATAATTTTAAAGAGGTTTTTCTGGGATGTTCTGATTCAGAAAAAGAGGCAGAAAGAAATCCTAAAATGTTTAGAAGTTCGTTTTTTGATCCAGAAGATAATATTTCAGAATTGATAAATGGGGATAGATTTATAATTTCTGGCAGAAAGGGAGATGGAAAATCAGCGTATAGTGCACAAATTAGTTTGCTTGAAGATGAACTTGACTTATGTGCGGTAAAAAAACCATTAAATAATTTTAACAATATTGTGTTTGAGAAACTATCTACATATAGAAATTTGGGTGGAAATCCATATATTTCATTTTGGAAATGTGTTCTTATGATTGAAAGTGTGAAATTGATAAATGATAAAGAACCTTTTATTTCGAATAGGCAATTTAATGAATTAGTTAGTGCATTGCAAGAAACAGGATTATTGGAAAATGAGGATATATCAAGAACAATTACAAAGTTGGTAGAAACGAATACATCTTTTAGCCTAAAAAGTGTAATTACAATGGGAAATCGGCATGAAAAAACCAAGGAGTTACAGGGAACAGAGGAAATATATTTAGCAATTAGAAATTGTATTAAGTCGTTGTATTTTCAAGATAGAAAACATTTTCTATTAATTGATAATTTGGATGATATCTTGAGCGTAGATAATTTTGAACCAAAAGTTATTACAGGACTCATAAAAGCATGTGATGAGGTTAATTCATTTTTTGCAAAAAGTGTATTGCATTTGAAGATAATTGTATTTGTACGTTCTGATGTATTGGCGGTTTGCCGTGATACAAATTTTTCAAAAATATTGAGAGATTCAATGATTGAATTAAGCTGGAAAATTGATGATACATCAGATGCTACATCATCAAAATTAATTCAATTAGTAAAAAAGAGATTTGAATCTGTATGGGGACAAGAGAGCAGTTTTATTGACATATGGGATCAGATATTTGAACCAGTCGAAGCATCAAAATCATCGCTTGAATATATACTAGAAAATATTATTTATCGTCCAAGAGATATATTACAATTGATGATTGAAGCTCAAAAAATATATTGTTATGGAACAAAAATTAGTGAAAATATGCTTCAATCAGTGCTATATAATTTTTCGAATAGTTATTTTGTACCTGCAATGCAAGATGAATTAACAGGTTTTTTTCCAGATGATGCTGTAACTGTTCTACCAACTGTATTATCTAAACTAGGTCAACGATATTTCAGTTTAGAAGAATTTAGTATAGAATGTGAAAAACATAAGGAATTTAATGGTGTTGATACTACTCAATTGCTTACAAAAATGTTTAATGATGGATATATAGGGCAACATAGACCGAAAGAAAGAAAAGATTATACAGTATTTAAGTATAGAAATTCTCGTGAAAATTTTATTGAGGAACATGAATGTATAGTTCATAGAGGATTAATGAGGTCATTGACAATAACTTGATAGATAACGAGCTATATTAAAGACTTTGTAAGAATGTTGATGGAAATATTTATTTAGAGAAATGAAAATGGCAAAATAGTAGATTTATCACGGATAGGGTTTATTAACGAAAGAGTATGATTGATTATTTATAAAAGAGAAAAGACTACGGTCTGAGAGATTTATTAAACAAAGAATTTTTGAAATTTCCAAATGCTCTAGTTCATCGTAAAAGAGAAAGGGGGCTTTATATCCATCAAGCGATAAATACTGAGGGAGCTATATTTGAGTAGATGAATTACGTTTATTGAGCAATTAATAGTGTGTTGTAAATATAAGGGTTTTGGAGATTCCTCTAGAACCCTTATGATATTCAAAAAGACACAGATTTTTAAAGGGATAAATGAAGGGGGGCATATATGAAAGAAAGAATTCCTCAAATGAAGAAATTTGAAGAGAAAGATGATGAAAAAAATTTAATAAAAACAATGATATTGGATCCGATAGAACGAGATATGGAGTTAGTGTATTTTATTAGACTGTTAGCCAGTATGGGACAAGATAATAGCATAATTGCTGTTAATGGAAAATGGGGAAGTGGAAAAACATTCTTTTTGAAGCAGTTTCAGCTTCTTTGCAATTATTATGCAAACAAAATAAAAAATGCAGAAGAAATCAAGGGGTATATTAATGAGTATAATAATGCTCAAAATAAAAAGTCGTATTTTGAAGGAATATTACAAACTGAGTATCGGGAATTTGTAAAAGAAGAATGTTGCGAGGTTTTATATTTTAATGCATGGGAGTATGATAATAATGACGATCCAATAAAGTCATTAATGTATTTTTTAATTGAGAATTATGACTTAGATTATAAAAAAATAGAGATAGATTGGAAAGAATTAGGAAAAAAGACAATTAAATTTTTAACAGGAATAGAATATGGAGAGGATTGTTTGAAAAAAACAAATCTTTTTGAAGATATTATTGGAAATAATGATATTAGAAAAATGTGGATAAATTTGTTGGATGAGATTATTAATCAAAATTGTAATAAAATATATTTTATTATAGATGATTTGGATAGATGCAGACCAGAATATGCAGTAAAGATGTTTGAACGATTGAAACATTTTGCAAATGATGAACGGATTGTTTTTATTATAGCAATAGATTATGAAGAAACTGTAAGCATGATTAAGCATTTTTACGGATATAAGGAAAGTGGAAATAAATTTTTGGAAAAAATAATAGACCAGTTTGTAGATTTAGATAACAGACAGTATAAAAGTTACAATAAATATTTGGGGGATTTGGTTGTTTGTTCAAAGGAGAAAAAAGAGAAACTAATGATTGCCGATGTAGTAAATAGAGTGACAAACTATGTATTTGAAGACTTTCACATGACGTTAAGAGAAATGGCAAGATATAGTGAAACGATAAAATATATTTCTTCTTTTTATGATGAGTATGTAGGAAGATATAGTGGTGAATTAGGAAATGCTATTTTAAAAGGAAGTGTGATGCCATATGTATTGGGATTAAATATTACAAATAAGAAAGAATATTATAAATTTATAGAGGGAAAGGGAGAAGAAAAATTTATTGCGTTTATTAAACGGCATAAAGAATTATATAGAGGCATTGGCATAGAGAAAGAAGATATAAAGGAAACTTTTGAAAAAATTTATCAATTTATTGTTTGTGTAATGAATCGTGATAAATATGTTTTGGAATCTATGGACATTAAAAATATACGATTATACGAAGAGACGGTTAGTGATATTTTTCAATGTATTAATCATTTGTATGATTTTGAAATATGTCATGAAGAAGAATGGGAAGAGTAAAAGTTAAATCTAGTAAAAAGTTACATCCTTAGGAGGACAACATGGTAAAACAAGACTACCTCATGCGTCTCATCCACGAGATGGTACGCACAATCATTAAATTAATATTTAACATTGACGAAAAGACAGTGGATATAGAACAGGAGCTGAAGGAAACATCAGACCTCTATATAAGACTGGTGAGACTGGCGGATGCCGGAAAGATAAACGAAGCGGAAAATCTGCTGTATGAACAGTTAGAAAACGGACAGGCAGAGGACTTAAAGGCGGCACTTGGATTTTATGACCATTTGAACGACTATACGGAAGAATTTTTAGACAAAGCCGATTTTTCAAGGGAGGAGATCAAGAGTGGATTGGTCAGTGTCCTGAGAATGTATGGATATGAAGGAATGACAGGCTTACTGATGTAGATGGAACGATCAAATAGCAGACTTGAAAATTAATTCCGGTGAAGAGGATGCTGGGATTTGGAAATTCATTTTATGCAGCACGAAATGCCTGCCTGTCTTCTTGCAGAGCCGGGAAAAACGTGCTAAGATAAAATAAATAAAACGTAAGAAGGAAAGAACATGAAACAATGGAAAACAAGACTGGCAATCTGCTTATGTTTATTACTGGCAGCACCGGCAGTTATCGGTGCACTTCCGGTGAATAAATTAGAGGCAGAAGCTGCAAGTGGCACAAGTACGAATGTCTATGGATATTACACAGACATACAGGTAGAGCAGGGCATGACTTTCAACATGGGAGATTTGTTCCAGTATTCTCAGTATAAGAATAATAAAGAGATCAAGGGCGGATATCTCTCAGACCTCTCTAGTGGAGTATCCTATAAGAGCAGTAATAAAAATGTGATCACGGTCAGCTCTAAGGGTGACATTACCGTAAAGAAGACCAATAAGGCAGTCATTACTACAAAGTACAAAGGAATTCCTGTTAGTACAACGATCACAGCAGTAAAGAAAAACGGTCTGAAATCAAATAAATACAGCAGTCTGCGTTCAAAAGCAAAGAATGTTGCAAAAGTATATGGTAATGGTATTACATCAAAGAACCGTTATAAATTAGCACAGGCAGTTATGACATGCCAGAATGCTCGTTGGGCTGTCACAGGGGAATATATCAGTCAGACAGGATTTGTTTCTTATTACTCCGTACAGACCGGAAGTGCTCATCGTTTAGTTGCACCGGAAATGATAAAGGCAGCAAAGATCAGTTCAAAACTCAGTGAGTATGCCTATAACAATAATCCGGTTGGAACAAAAGCAAGTAAGAACTTTAAGATTACAAGTGTGACTGCAAAGAAAAACAGTGAAACACTTACGATCAAAACAAATAAAAAACTGAATGATACACAGGTATTTGCAATTAAGTATATCTATATCAATGACACCTATCTTCAGAATGATAAAAAAGCAGTGTTTAATGTATATGTCAAAGATACAAAGACAGGACATTACTATCGTGGTACAGCATATGCAAAACAGGGCAGCAATCAGATCAGCGTAAGAATGGATTACCTCAAGCTGAAATCAAATACAAAATATCAGGTATATTACATGGTCAATGACAAAGGCTGGGCACAGGGAAAGACATTTACAGCAAAATAAAATATAAGAAAAGGGGCTGTGTAAACAGCCTTTTTTCTATATACAGGCGTGGAAAAGAAGATGAGTAAAAAGACAGGAACAAAAAAGAAACAAACCAAACAGAAAGAAAAACAACAGGGATTTAACGATTTACTGATACCAATGTTACTGATCCTTTGTATTATGCCGTTTATTGTAAGACTGGCACTCTATTCCTGCGGATATGCAAAATATCCGTGGTATTCGGATGAGGATGTGATTATGGATCTGTACAGTTATTACCGTTGTTATTTTTTTGAAGTAGTTGCAATTTTTACGGCGGCGGTACTGGCATTTCGGATCGGACTGTTTCCGGAAAACAGAAAAAAAATGAAAATATTTATCCCATTGGCAGTGTATGCGGGAATGATACTGCTTTCGACCCTGTTATCCGTAAATATGGGAGCGTCATTTACCGGAAATTTTTATCAGTTCCAGGGCGTACTGGTTCTGTTGGGATATCTGGTATTTTGTCTGTATGCCTATCAGGTAATGGAGCAGGAAAAAGACTATAAAACCATCTGGTATGGGATCGTAGCAGTATTCATAGTCATGGCGGTGCTTGGAATATTTCAGATAGCAAAAAAAGATCTGTTGGATTTTGCATGGATGCAGCGGTTGGTGATGTCCAAAGAACAGTTTGCAGAGTATGGCGGCACGTTAGAGACTATTTTTAGCGGAAACAACGTGTTCTTAAGTCTGTATAATCCGAACTATGCAGGTGTATTTCTGACCATGTTCGCACCGGTTTTTGCAGTGATGTGCAGCAGTGAAAAAGAGAAAAAGAAGAAGATTTTCTACGGGATATTGTGTTCAGGATGTCTGATCCTGATCTGGTTTACCTACTCCCGCTCCACATTTTTTGCATTGCTTGTGGCATTAGTCGTAGGATGTATCCTTTCTAAGGAGAAGATCGGGAAACTGATGAAATATATTTTGCCGGGAATCCTTATTTTAGCGGTAGTATTTGTAGGAATTGACAAAATCAATGATTTTCACTATCTGTCCAGATGGAAGGAAGATACACCAAAGACGAAGTTAGAGCGCATGATCACATCCAAAGACGGAGTGGAGCTTTGCTATGATGGAAAGGAATATCTCATCACCTTAGAGGATAAAAAAGCGAAAATTTACGATAAAAAAGGCAGAGAAACAGACATCAAAAAGGTAGACCATTCTGCGAAAATGGCAATAGCAGAGTATGACGAAGAAAAATACATCGACGTATATCTCTGTAACCAGACGTTTACGTTTGGAAAAAACAGCAAGGGGTATTATTACCGGACAGAGAACGGAAAAGAGACACAGCTTACCGACATTCCAAAAGTCGATGCGGGCGGCAAAGAATATTTAGGTTCGGGACGAATTTATATTTGGAGTAGAACCCTGCCGATCTTAAAAAAATATATCGTTGCAGGAAGCGGACCGGATACATTTGCAGAAGTATTTCCACAGAACGATTATGTTGGAAAAGCGATTTATGCTAACAATCCGGCACGGGTGATTGAGAAACCACATAATGACTATCTGATGCAGTGGGTACAGAATGGCTTCTTAGCACTTGTGGCAATGGTAGCATTTTATGTGCTCCTGTTAAAAAAATGTGGAACGTTTTATTACAAACGTGAGTTGTCAGATATAAAGACACGACTGGGACTGGGGTGTTATCTGGGATGTATCTGTTATATGGCAGGCAGTCTGTTTAATGACAGTACACTGTATACAACACCGGTGTTCTGGATTTTTGCCGGAATCGCACTAGCGTCAGCATATGAGGTAGAAAAATAAAACCAAGAATCAAAACAAGGGGATATCAGCATGAAGACTTCGGAAGAATTACGCAATCTGTTAAACAGGATCGACCATAAAGGTTATCCGGCATACAAAGATACAAAAGGGCAATATCAGTTTGGAACCTATGTGTTGTCCATTGACCATGTGCAGGGAGATCCGTTTGCATCTCCTTCCAAGGTCAGTGTTCACATCAGCGGAAAACAGGCGGGATTTGATGCCTGTTTGTATGACACAACCTTTAAACGGATTGCACTGCAGGATCATCTGTTACGAAAAATTGCGACAAATATCAGGGAATATTCCTTTAAGGCAAAGGGTTCCGGGAAGAGCGGACTGATTTCTGTTACCCGGCCGGGACAGGAAATCTTAAATCGCAGTGCATGTGTCATTCAGCCGAAAAACGGAGATCTGGTGGTACGGATGGAGATTGGATTTCCGGCAAACGGAAGAACCATCAATGCGAGAGAATTAGAAAAGATTTTATTCGATTTCCTGCCGGCATGCATCAAAAAGACAATGTATCAAAGATCATACCGGAAAGAAGAGTTAGAGCAGGTGGTAGATCTAGCCATAGATCAGAATTATATCCGGGAAGAACTGAAAAAAAGAGGTCTGGTGGCGTTTGTAGCCAATGGAGCGGTTCTTCCGAGAAAATCCGGAGTTTCCATGCAGCCGATGAAAGATGCCGTTTCCTTTGAGTCACCACAATCAATGGAAGTGACAATGGAACTGCCACATCATGGAACTATCAAAGGAATGGGGATCAAAAAAGGAATTACTCTGATCGTCGGGGGTGGATATCATGGAAAGTCCACACTGTTAAAGGCATTGGAGTCAGGGGTATATAACCATATTGCCGGGGATGGACGGGAGTATGTGATCACGGACGACAGCGCAGTCAAACTGCGGGCAGAAGATGGACGGAGTATTCAAAAAGCAGATATTTCCATGTTTATTCAGAATCTTCCGAATGGAAAAAATACAACGGAATTTTATACGGAGGATGCCAGTGGAAGCACTTCGCAGGCGGCAAATACCGTAGAAGCAATGGAGGCGGGATCAACCCTGTTTTTGATCGATGAAGACACCAGTGCTACGAATTTTATGATCCGGGATGAACTGATGCAACGAGTGGTCAATCGGGAAGAAGAGCCGATCATCCCATTTATTGACCGTGTAAGCGAACTCTATGAAAGAGAGGGGATTTCCACGATTTTAGTCGCCGGAAGTTCCGGCTCCTATTTTCACAAGGCAGATACGGTGATTCAGATGAAACAATATCTTCCGGTGGAAATTACGGATTTTGCAAAAAAAGAGGCAGAGCAGTTTCCATTGGTATTAGAGCATATTGCAGAGGCAAAGCTGCCATCGTTTGAACGGATTGTGAAGCGGGACGTTGCTTTTCAAAAAGAGAACCGTATCAAAATGAAGGCGTTGGGAAAAGAAGCAGTTTCGATCAATCGCGAAGAGGTGGATCTGCGTCTGGTCGAACAACTGGCAGACCATGAACAGTTAGAAGCGTTAGTGCAGATCTTAAAATATATGAAGCTACATATGTTTGACGGAAAACGCACACTGCAGGAAGCTGTGGAGGAATTGTATACAGCCATACAGGAAAAAGAATTTGCAGCATTTTGCACAGGAAGCATATCGGGAAATCTCGCACTACCGAGAAAACAGGAAATCTATGCGGTGTTAAACCGCTGTAGAGGATTGTTAAAGATCGAATAAGAATCATATGAACATAGGTAAGATTATATTAGGAATTCAGGTGAAGAAATTTTGAAACCAAAAGTAAAAGCGCAAAAGTTGGATATACACGGTATTTCCGAAAAGCAGAACGTTTTCCACAATTATGATGGCGTATCCGCTCAGTCTGTCCATTACGGCAGTGCTGATGTTTATTGCACTGCTATGGTACCGACCGTCGAAAAAATATGCGGCTGGTAAGGCATAGTTAGAAAAATGTGTTATAATGCCCTTATGAATAAACAGGAAATTTACAATTATTTAAAAGAACAAAACATCTGGCACGAGGTGACAGAACACAAAGCAGTATTTAATATGGAGGAGCTTGCCGAGGTGGATATTCCGTATCCGGAGGCTGATGCAAAGAATCTTTTTGTACGCGATGACAAGAAAAGAAATTACTACCTGATCACAGTGAAGGGAGATAAAAGGGTAGATTTAAAGGAGTTCAGAAAGAAAAATAACACGCGTCCTTTGAGTTTTGCATCTGAGAATGACTTAATGGACATCCTGGGACTGATACCGGGGGCGGTAACGCCGCTTGGAATCTTGAACGATGAAGAGAGAAAGGTGCAGGTGTTTTTAGAGAGTGAGTTTTTAGAAGGACGAAAGCTGATCGGAGTCCATCCAAATGAGAATACGGCAACCGTCTGGTTAAAGACAGAGGATTTGATCGATATTATAAAAGAACATGGTAATCCGGTACAGGTTTTGGAATTTTAGTTAAAAGAAGATTTGATTTTTGAGGTATAAAAAGATGAGTCACGATAGCATTGAAAAAGCAAGACCGGAGGATTTGCCGCAGATACTTCAGATCTATGCATATGCCCGGAAATTTATGAAGCAGTCAGGCAATCCCAAGCAGTGGGGAGACAGTTTTCCGCCGGAAAGTCTGCTGGTAAAAGATATTGAAAAAGGGCAGCTTTATGTGATAAAAGATGATACAGGTATTCATGGAGTGTTTGCTTTTATCATTGGAAAAGAGCCGACTTATGAAAAGATAGAACAAGGAGTATGGATTTCTGATACAGAGTATGGAACACTGCATCGTGTTGCCGGAGATGGAACAGTACATGGTATCTTTGATAAGATCGTAGATTTTTGCGGACGGAAAATAGGACATCTGAGAGTAGATACGCATGAACAGAATCGGATTATGCAGCACCTCATCAGCAGAAATGGATTCCAAAAGTGTGGGATCATACATGTTTTAGATGGAACACCCCGAATTGCTTATGAGAGGCTAAAAGAATAATGTTACATATACAAAAACCACAGCAGGATATTACGGTGCAGTTAGAACAGGGAAAAATCCTTCCACTGGTATTCCGTCTTACAATACCTGCTGTTATTGCGCAATTAATTACATTTTTATATAACATCGTAGACAGAATGTACGTTGCCAGAATTGATGGCTCCGGAATGGATGCATTGGCAGCGTTGGGAATCGTTTTACCGATTACACTGATTATTCAGGCATTTGCAAATCTCGTTGGACTTGGCGGTTCTCCGCGAGCCGGTATCAAACTGGGTGAAGATAATTGTAAGGAAGCCAATCGCATTTTTAATACGGCATTTTTCATGTTGCTGGTGCTTGGAATCTTGATTGGCATGGTTACTTTTCTGTTTTCTAAACAGATCGTGCTGCTCTTTGGATGTCCACCCAGTGCTGTCGGATTTGCTACTGCCTATTTGAAAATTTATTCCTGTGGTACGCTTTTTGTCATGCTGGCACAGGGATTGAATCCGTTTATACTGACACAGGGATATTCATTTATTGCAATGAGTGCTGTTTTAATCGGTGCAGTTATTAATATTGTGTTGGACCCAATTTTTATTTTTACTTTACGGATGGGAGTTCGCGGCTCCGGTCTGGCAACAATTTTCTCGCAGTTTTGTTCCTGCATCTGTATTATTTGCTTTTTCTTCTCTAAGAAAAGTCTGTTTCATTTTTCTGTTAAGGATATGCAGATTTCTTTTGCAAGAATTGCCAATATTGTGTCACTTGGTTTTACTCCGTTTATTATGACACTGACAGAATGTGCCATCCAGATTGTTTTTAATATCAATCTGAATCGTGCTACGGGAGGAAATAAGGATTATACGGCTGCATTGACGGTTATGCTCAGTGCATTACAACTGATTTCTCTGCCGTTAAACGGTCTTGGGAATGGAATGCAACCGTTTGTCAGTTACAATTACGGAAAGGGAAATGCAGAACGCTTAAATCAGGGCATCCAATATGTGACGGTAATTGCCTTTATTTTTGCGGTATCTATCTGGTCGGTTTCGCTTGCGGTTCCCCAGATGTATGCATATATATTTTCGTCCAGTGAATCAGTTACGGGTATTGTGAAACATTATACGCCGTTTTTTTTGATGGGTTCCATTATGTTTTTTGTACAGATGACCCTGCAAAATATCAATGTTGCTCTCGGTCAGGCAAAATCTGCCCTGTTACTTGCGGTCATCCGGAAAGTTATTATTTTGATTCCACTCTGTTTTGTGCTGACGCATTTTCTGGGCTTTAAGGGTGTATACATGTCCGAGGGAATTGCCGATCTTGTGGCGGGAATCATTACTGCGATAGTAATATTTAAGACATTTCCAACAATCTTTCGGGAGCGTGAGATAGAGGTAAAAGAGAAGATGCAAATAAGGTGAAATATATGAGTGGGATAGACGGAGATATGGTATGAAAAATCATTACATCACATCATTTGTACAAAGTCTGAAACAGTTACAATTTTAGGATATTGCAAACCGGATTCCAGAAAATCTTTATCCCCTGTCAGCAAAATATCGGCATTGGCATAAATGGCAGCCCGAAGAATGGGACGGTCATTCACATACCAACCCATGATTCGGATAGCTTACAGCTTTGGTAAAGGCTTGGTAAGGAGTTCCCTTATGATTTAATGCGGCAGAAATTAAAATATTAGTATCAATTAGAACGTTCATTAAACCTCACTTTCTGCGCGTACTTCTTTTACTAAGTCCATGACTGCATCCTCGGATGTGAGTTCTGCTTTTGCTGCTTCTCCGGTCATCTGTGCCTGGAGCATCTGCATTGCATAGACTGCGGAATTGATTAGACGGACATTTCCGTTTTCGACAACAAAAGTAACTCTGTCGCCATTTGAAACCCCCAGAATTTCTCGGATATCTTTTGGAATAGTGATTTGTCCTTTTGACATGACCTTAGCGCTATCTATAAATGTATTAGTTGCCATTAAAACACCTCCATTTTAAAGTATGAAAAGTAGGGAAATTCGTACTTATATTATATGCTGTATCTTTATAATTATCAACTATTTCTACAGCATTATATGAAATTTTATATTTTTTTTATAATAGTATTTGTAAAAATATGAAGCATGTTCGTAATTTTATTTCAAAAACAAAAGCGGATAGATTCAACACAGGTCTATCCGCTTTAAAATTCATATATTTAAGTTAGCTACTAGCTATTGTACTGATCCTAGCCAAAGTATCTCTTCAACAGTCCGGCAAAGGCTTTACCATGTCTAGCCTCATCGCGTGCCATTTCATGCACGGTATCGTGGATAGCATCCAGATTTAATTCCTTTGCACGTTTTGCAAGGTCAAATTTTCCGGCAGTCGCACCGTTTTCAGCGGCAACTCTCAACTCTAAGTTCTTCTTCGTGCTGTCAGTTACGACCTCACCAAGCAGCTCGGCAAATTTTGCGGCATGTTCAGCCTCTTCAAAAGCAGCCTTCTCATAGTACATACCAATTTCAGAATAGCCTTCACGGAAAGCAACTCTTGCCATAGCAAGGTACATACCAACCTCAGAACATTCTCCTTCAAAATTCATTCTTAAATCAGAAATAATATCTTCGCGTACACCCTGTGCAACGCCGAGAACGTGCTCAGCAGCCCAGCTCATTTCACCTTCCTGTTTCTGGAACTTTTCAGCCGGAGCTTTACAGATCGGACAGACATCCGGAGCGGAATCTCCTTCGTGAACATAACCACATACACTACATACATATTTTGCCATAATTTTTTTCCTCAACTTTCTTTTTATATTTTTAGTTTGCCTGCTTTAGCAGGAAATATTCTTTATTAGTAATAGTAATTATTACTGAATTTAATATAACAAAAAGCAGGACGGATGTCAACTACTTTTTGAATTAAATTTTTTTGCACATTCCGGGCATTTTCCAAAGAAGTGTGTAATGTTGCCTTCAACAATGCCATCAAAATTGTGGTTGGCAATCACATTGATATGGTCAATTGACTCCATTTTTAAATCGTAAACGGCACCGCATTCCGTGCAAAAAAAGTGGTAATGGGGGTCGATACATCCGTCAAAACGATCCGGTCCGACACCTGTGGAAATCTTAAGGATTTCTCCGTTTTCCGCTAAAAGAGCCAGATTCCGGTACACCGTCCCAAGGCTGACATTTGGAAATTCCTCCTTAATGCCCAGATATACTGTTTCCGCGGTAGGGTGATTGGAATGGGTGGCGAGGTAAAACTGAATTGCCTCCCGCTGTTTACTGTGTTTTCTCATAAAAACCTGCTTTCTATGTCAGAACAATATGATAATAGTAATCATAACTAATTACAAATATAATATATAATAAAAAAGAAATCCTGTCAATTCTTTTCAAAAATCCTGCTGCATATATATAGGTAAAAAGCAATTAGGAGGAGCAATGCAGAAACTAAACCGTTTTGTCACCTACATTTATTCTTATCGTGACAGCCAGAGGGATACTAATGTAGGATTTGCAAAGGTGGATTGCAGAGGAGGGATTGTCCGCTTAGAAATACAGATACGAAAAAAAATAAAGGAAACCAAAGAGGCACAGATATGCCTGTTAGCCGGGACACCGGCGCAGCCGGAGGCGATTCCAATCGGAACCATGAAATTTGAAAAAGAAACAGGAATCTATAAGGGTAGATTTCCGGTAAATGAACTGGGAGGAAGTGCCTATACATTTGAGCAGGTGACAGGACTATATATCAAAGGCGAGCGGGAACTGTTTGCAAGTCAGTGGACGCAGGAGGAGATCCGCATAGCGGGAGTCAGAGTATTAGCGGTAGAAGAGAAACCGGAAGAAGGAATGTTGCAGGAGAATCCATCACAGGAAAGAAGAATACCAGAAGAACAGATGCAGGGAGCATCTCAAGGGACAGATTTTCAGGAAAAGCATCAACAGCAAAAAGGAATCTCAGAAGAATCTCAACAGGAGCAACAGACAACAGAAACACAACCGGAGACATTACAGACAGAGTCATTGCAGAGACGACAAAGACAGGGAAGACAAAGGAGAGAACAGCCGGAAAGCCCGACACTGCGGGCGACAGAGGCCGAACCGCAGTATGACTGGCGTTATGAATGGGAAAAACTGGATAAAAGTCCCGGAAATGAGCTGGTATTTGGCTTAGCTCTTTGGACCAGAAATAAGGGCAAACCGTAAGTGGTCCTGCCATACGCCCTGAATCCAGGCACTTCCATGGGCAATGCCCTCCTCGGTAAACTCCAGTTTTTTCAAAAGATGTATCGAGGCATTATTGTCAGGATTGACATAGGCCTCAATCCGGTGGAGCTTTAATTCCGTAAAAATAAGGGAGATCAGAAAATGCAAAGCCTCCGTCATATAGCCCATATCACGGTAGGCAGCATCCATCTTATAACCAATGACACAGGATTGGAAAATACCGCGGGAAATACGCTGAATGCTCATCGTACCGATAATGTGGTCAGGATTTCCCTTTTCAAAAAGCCAGAAACGGATCGCTTTTTGCTGCAGCATCATCTGATATTCGCACTGCAAAAGGCTTTTCTGGTAGGGCAGGGTATAAAAATTTTCCGGTTTGCCGCCATCATATTTTTCAAAAGTAGAGCGGTTATTTTTGTGAAATTCCAACGTTTTTCCGGCAAAATCGGAAGAAAGGATCCGAATGTTAAGACGTTCGGTTTCATATTGAAAATTCATGCATCAACACCTCGAATCTCCACATGGGGAATATATTTCTGCAAAAGGGACTGGATATCCTCCAGTTCTTTTTTTGTATAGGAAGAAAAAACAGGGTGGATCACCTGCTCGGATTCCTGATAAGACTGCAAAAAATAGGAATCAGCACCGGCGATCCACGCACCGATTTCTTCAAAATCTTTAAGAGTATGCAGCTCCCTCACAATCGTTGTGCGGAATTCATAAGGCACCGTTCCTTCCAATAAAAAGGCAGCGGATTCTGCGATTTTTTCCATAGAAAAAGAAGGAGCGTTGCAGATTTCCTGATAGCGGGAAGGAGCGTGTTTGATGTCCATAGCCACATAGTCGATCAGATTGCTGTGGCAGAGAGACTTTAAAACCTCAGGATGGGAACCGTTAGTGTCAAGTTTTACTAAATATCCTAAATCTTTGATTTTTTTAATAAAATCAGAAAGTTCCGGCTGCAAGGTCGGTTCGCCTCCGGTAATGCAGACACCGTCCAAAATGCCCTGACGCTTTTTTAAATGAGAAAGCACCGTATCCTCGGAAATCAGTGGCAGACTGCCGGGCGAAAGCACTAAATCGCCATTGTGACAGTAAGGACAGCGGAAATTACATCCGCCGAAAAAAACGGTGGATGCAAGACAGCCGGGATAATCTAAAAGTGTTGTTTTTTGAAAACCATGTATTTCAAGCATAATGACCTCACATAATAATCCTGTATTACTATAGATTATGGCACAGACAGATTGGAAAGTGAAGATTAAATTGACAAAACGGAAAAAATTATGTATACTTATATTTCCGAGCAGCTGGGGTGGCAGCGGTACCCTGTACTAGCAATCCGCTATAGCTAGAGTGATATTCTGCCTCGGGTCTTAGATGTTAAGGCAGCCCTTTGTAAGTGGCGTTGACGTTTGGGTCTTACGCAACGGAAATCTGTGAACCGTGTCAGGTCAGGAATGAAGCAGCACTAAGCAGAACCTTTCGTGTGCCGTGAGGGTGCCTGGACTGAGTTAACTGCAAAGGTAACGTTTGGCATCGGGATTCAAAGCAGAATGCTCGGATTTTAATGCCTATTATTTTATTTAGAATTAGAGAAGTTCCGGTCTGGAGGGACAAGCATGGTAAAAAAAATAAGAGATTTTCTCTATGAATTATGTAATTATTTAGAGCTGATTATGGCAGTGGTAGTAGTTGCCGGAATTGTCATTGCAGCATTGGGATTAAGAGAGGAATTTTTGCTGTTCTGGTCACAGAGAGGGCATACCGGGTCATTTTATGTATTCCTCGATGCAATCTTTGAAATTGTCATCAGTATTGAGTTCTTAAAAATGCTCTGTCAGCCGAGTGCCGATACCGTATTAGAGGTATTGATTTTCCTGGTATCAAGGCATATGATTATAGGAGATACGTCGGTATTTGAGGATTTTGTATCAATTGTCAGCATAGCATTGCTTTTTGCAATTAAAAAATACATTCAGATTCCGCCGGAGGCAGGAAAAAGAAAGAGTATTTTTTCTACATGCAGGAATGAGATGGGGGATGAAAAATCCGATGGAGAAGAATAGGGAAAAATATATGCGCGCAGCCATACGGGAAGCCAAGAAGGCGTATGCCTTAGAGGAGGTTCCGATTGGCTGCGTGATTGTGTATCAGGACAAAGTCATAGCGAGAGGTTATAACCGGCGTAACACCGATAAGAATACGGTTGCCCATGCAGAAATGTCTGCAATCAAAAAGGCGAGTAAGAAGCTGGGGGACTGGCGCTTAGAGGGATGTACGATGTATGTGACCTTAGAGCCTTGTCAGATGTGTGCAGGAGCGATTGTACAGGCGAGGATTGACGAAGTGGTTATAGGCAGCATGAACCCGAAAGCAGGATGTGCAGGATCGGTATTAAATCTTTTGGATATCCCGGCATTTAATCATCAGGTCCGCATCACAAAGGGTATTTTAGAAGAGGAATGTTCTCAGATGTTAAGCGGATTTTTTAAAGAACTGCGGGAAAAGAAGAAGAAAAACAAAGAAATTGTATAAAAATGCAATTTTATAATCAAAAACTGAATGAAAAAATGGAAATTATGTAAAAAATAAGTTATAATATCGTATATGGAAAAAAAGAAGTCAGAACATATGAAGAATGTAGAACAGAAAAACAGTAATGGAGGTACGGTTATGGGGGAAAAAACACATCCGTTAACTGTGGAGCAGCTTCAAGGGGGAATTGAATTACTGCGTCCATGTATGGATGACTATTTGTATTTATATGATTTTAAAAATGATTATTATTATATCTCCTCCCATGCATTGGATAGATTCTGTCTGCCGGCAAATAGTTTTCATGATGTGAGTAAGACACATGAAAAATTTGTGCATCCGGAGGATTTAGAAATGCTTCAGGAAGATCTTTCTCAAATGAAGCAGGGCATCAAGCATTTTCATAATCTTCAGTATCGGTGGTTGGGACTGGACGGACAGCCAATCTGGATTAACTGCCGTGGACGGACAGTGAACGGTGAAGATGGGCAGCCAATGTGCATGGTGGGATGTATCAATGAGATCGGTGCGAAACAGAAAGCCGATAATGTCAGCGGTCTGTTAGGAGAAATTGCTTTACAGGATTATTTGTATACAACAGGAAAAGTGTTCCCGGAGGGATTTATTCTGCGTATCGGTATTGACGATTTTAAAGACATCAATGAAAATCTGGGTATCGAATACGGCGATATGATCATCCACGAGACGGCAAACTGTATTGCAAGATGTGTCAAGCCGGGACAGCAGATTTACCGTATTGTGGCAGATGAGTTCATCATCGTAGATTTTCTTGGAGGAAATACAGATGAGGCGAAGAAGCTGTATAAGAAGATCCGTTTAGAGATAGACAAGTATATTGAGAAAAATCACTATGAGGCCGTTTATACCATTTCTGCAGGTCTGCTAGAGAGCAAAGATGTGGCAGATAGTTCATTTCAGAGCTTAATGAAGCTGTCAGAGTTTGCACTAAGTGAGGCAAAGCGTGATGGTAAGAACCGCTGTACTACATTCTGTATGGAAGACTATGAGAAGTTCCTTAGGAAAAAGGAACTGGTACGCGATTTGAGGCGTTCGGTATACAATGATTTCAGTGGATTTGAGACGTATTTTCAGCCGATTGTGAGTGCGGTGGATAATCAACTGTTTGCAGCCGAGACCCTGTTGCGTTTTCATTCGGAAAAGATGGGTATGGTTTCACCGGTGGAATTTATCCCGATTTTAGAGGAAACAGGTCTGATTATACCGGTTGGCAAATGGGTGCTTCATCAGTCACTGTCCGTATGCCGTGAGGTTCACAAGTATGTGCCGGATTTTAAAATCAGTGTCAATGTTTCCTATATACAGGTTATGAAGAGTCCGATTCTGACAGAGATTTTAACCAGTGTTAGGGAATACGGCTTAAAGACGGAAGATGTCATTGTAGAGTTGACGGAGAGCGGCTTTTTAGAGTCCAATTATCGTTGTATGGATTTGTGGAAACGCCTGCGCGAGCATGGAATTTTACTTGCGCTTGATGATTTTGGAACGGGATATTCAAATTTCCATTATCTATATGACCTCAGTCCGAATATGATTAAAATTGACCGGACCTTTACGGTAAGGGCATTGAGCAATGAATATGAATACAATTTGCTGCGTCATATTATTGAGATGATTCGCGGCATCAATTTAAAGCTCTGCATTGAAGGAATTGAGACGAAAGAGGAGTTGGAGTGTATTAATCGTCTGAAACCGGATTATATACAGGGATATTATTTTGGAAAGCCATGTCCTTATGAAAAATTTTATCATGATTTTATAGAGCAGGCATAGGATAAGGAGAAAATACATCATGGCGATTGAACAGGTCAGGGAATATTTTAGGAAAGCCGGGATAGAGGAACGGATACAGGAGTTTGAGGTTTCGAGTGCCACGGTGGAATTGGCGGCAGAGGCACTGCATTGTGAGCCGTGCCGAATCGCAAAATCGTTGTCGTTTCTGGTGGATGATACGCCGGTCTTAGTAGTCACGGCAGGCGATGTGAAGATTGATAACCGGAAGTATAAAGAGCAGTTTGGAACAAAGGCAAAAATGCTCAAACCGGATGAGGCACCGGAGCGGATTGGTCATGCGGTGGGCGGTGTATGTCCGTTTGCCGTAAAGGATGGAGTAAAGGTTTATCTGGATTGTTCCTTACGGAGATTTGATACTGTATTTCCGGCATGCGGGAGCAGCAATAGTGCCATTGAATTGTCGATACCGGAAATGGAGCAGTATTCCGGATTCATAGAGTGGGTAGATGTGTGCAAGAATCCTTAAAGGGTTCAGGGATGCACGTTTGCCGGAAGTGACTAAAAAAACAGCAGGAGGTTTGATGCAAAAACTTCCTGCTGTAGACATTTTAATTACTAATTATTAATTTTAGATTTAATTTTTATTCATCAGATTTTTGCCTGCATTCCATGCTGTTGCAACTTTCTCACCTGTAGAATAATAGCCATTCTGAAACTGATCAAACATTAGAGCGTGAAGTTTCTCCGGGTCTACTTTGCTATTCTCAGAAAGTACATCTTCCTCAGCTTTAACATTTACAATCTTTCCAACGATTCCTGATACATGCTCTGTATCCAGAAAATCCAGAAGTTCACATTCCATTACGACAGGAAATTCTTCAATAATCGGAGCATTGACCTTATCACTTTTTACTGCATGATATCCGGTACGCTCGAATTTATCATTTATTTTATTGCCGGACGCAATTCCAAAATAATCCGCTACATCTACATGAGCTTCATCTGCCAGTGCAACAGTAAAGGCTTTGCTGTCCCTGATATTAAGCCATGTTTTTTTGCCCTCTCCAATGAAGAGGATAATTTTATCCATATCGCAAATCTGTCCCCATGCGACATTCATTACATTAACTTTACCATTTGCATCATATGCTGCTACCATAAGGACAGGCATAGGATAAACGGCAGGAACAACACCGATATTTTTCATCCGCCACATCTTTAATAATCAGTCTTTCGATGCATTCCTCTGGCACAGGAATCATATAATTGAATCGTAAAGAGCCTTTAATTTCTTTTTCATAATTCTGGAGATATCGATTGTAGTCCTCATTTATACGGTAAAAATCCATATTTTATCCTCCATAGTATAACAAAACAGGGAGATAAGAAGCTTATCTCCCTGAATATTAACGATTCGCATTTTAAGCTGCGAAGCACTTAAATTAAAGGTTCACATTCAAAGTAGTGAAGCACTTAGATTAAAGGTTTGCATTTTTCCTGTGCAACTTTTCTAGGGTCTGATAAATAGATTTCGTGATGGTGTCGTTCATTGGTGAAAACTTCATTTCCACCTAAAAACATGATGAACCCTCGCAACTTCCGAGTTGTTTAAATTCTACATCAAACTATTCATATACACTTTCGTATATCTTCTCGCCATCTTGAAGAATTAAACGGATTTCTGTATTTCTTTCATATAATTCCTTTTCTTGTTCTTCTGAAAAAGTATATTCATACTTTTCATGCTCATCTAAACAAAAAATTGAGTGCTCCATTTTTCCTTCCTGATCCCTTCCACTCCACCGTATTTGGATATTATCTCCATTTTCTATTGTATAATAATCCAAAACTGCATTGTGGAAATGAAGCACGAAATCAGAATACTTCGGCATTGACTGATTTGGCAACGCATAATAGCTTTCCTGGTCAATCATCTTTTTATAATAACCTGACTGCTTATCAAAACGAAATTCATTCATTTCCACGCCTTTATGAAACTTCGTTTCTAAAGAGTTTTTTGCATTATTCCAAGCAATGCCCCAGCCTGTTGCACCAATCGCCAATGCTGCCACAATACAAACCAGAATTAAAATTGCATTTTTTTTAAATCTTTTACTAAACGTTATTTCCTTATTCAATTTTTTGACCATCTTCTTATCCTCCTTTAGCATAACATCCAGGGAGATATTGAATTCATCGCTCATAAAAATCAGAGTTTCTAAATCCGGATAATTCTTTTCTTTCTCCCAATTTGATACTGTCTGTCGTGTAACATGAAAAATTTGGGCAAATTCTTCTTGTGTCATTTTTCTTTCTTTTCGTATATCCAAAATTGTCTGTCCTAATTTCATGTCATGTGTTCCTCCTTTCAGTATCATTATGCTTTTAATTCTTTCAGATGGCTAGCAAGTCAAACTTGCATTGAATCATGCGCCGCGCAAGTGTTATTTACATGCCTGATTCTAACTGATCATACCGTAATTTAACACATATAGTCGACAAGCCGAACAATGCCAGGAAAATATAAAAAAGTGTGCCTCACAGCTCCCGATTTTTCAGAGCTGATTCTGCATCATGCATAACCGCAAGTTTCCATTTATTTCTTTTTGCGGTATTTAGGTTCAATACCTACTACATACGTTGCTATAGCCGCAATACTAATAAGCATTGCACCCAATATTGGTATTATAATTAAACCCGAATTTTGCCTATCTAATAAAGGCAATCCAATTAATGTAAACAAAACACCATATACGCACCACAATCTACCCAAAGCACGATTATAACCTTTCACATCTTCTATAGGTGCTACCTCAGCATTTGCCCAAAAGCCGAAAGGTTTTGCTTTCTTAGAATGAAACTCATAGATGCCCATTACAATAAATAATAAGCCGATGATTCCCCAAATTATAAATGCTATGAATCTTTCTTCCATAAGAGGTATCCTTTCTTTGCAAAACACTTCTTGCATTTTATTCAAAAAAAATCATTTTGAGGTTTGAATTTTAATAGTTGGTCTTGTATGAAAAGAAGAAAAGTCTTATCGTTCAAACCTTTCAAATGTTCGGATTGACATTTCTTCTATCGTATTGTATTATCTATTCATGAAAGAAATGGGTTTTGTGCCAAGTAAAGCCTTATGGCTCCAACGGGGTGCTCGTTTCTTTTTTTATGTCTATAATATCGTATAAATACATTTTGCCATCGCTTGCATGTCTTATTAACAAAGATGCATGAAATACATTATATCTTTCTATATTTTCGTTATCATCATATACAGGTAGTGCAAAATACGAATTATATCTATACCAGCCATTTTTTGCATTCCAATTATGTTTCTCTTCATTATTTTCTCTAAAAAATCTTCCTGTTGATATTTCTATCATTTCAGGAAGTCCCTGTGCTGCATTTGCTTTAGCCTTTGCCACTGCTCCGTTCAACTTTTTTGTATATACAGATCCTGAATATTCACTTGGTAAATCAGATCCAATATATATAACATCTCCAGTAGAAGCCACCTTATAAAAATCACCGATATATTCTTTCAAGTATGCCCGGACTTCTTTCCAATGAATGGATCTTTTTCCCTTAAATCTAATATCATTTATCACTATAATATTGTTCCCATCAACATCCTGAATAACAGAAATATTACGTCGCTGTTTCTTCGTATGGCTGGTTTCATTAATCTCTTTACAAATTTCGAGGAGTTCCAAATATCTTATAATTCCCCTCTTTCCTTCAACATCTGATTTTCTAAACAATTCCAGCATATGATCTTCATCTATGAAATAATCCGTAGAAGTTACTTGAACCGGACTTCCTTCATCACAAAGCAAATCCACTAGTGACATATCCAGTGCTTTACATATTGCGGTAAGTTTATCTGCCTGAGGATTGATCTGTTTCTTTCTCCAGTCGCTGATTGTACTTGTTGCAATACCAGTTCTTCTGGACAGTTCCGTCTGACTCATATGTAGTTCGTTAAGTCTGGCAAAGATTTTTTCATATAACTTCATGGTACAATACCCTTTCTACGCCTGCTCATTCCGATTTTTCGGATATTGTATCATAATCAATTACCAATATCAATATTTATCCGCAACCCACAACCATTTTCATTTTCTCGTATCTCATTTTTACAAATCTTTAACATGAAAGAATTGCAATCTTATCTGTACCATATTTTTCCCCAAATTTATTAGGCACTTTTTCTGAATATTTTCTTGCAAGGCAACGATTGATATGCGGTCGGTAAAAAATGTATTCCATGACTTGTTTTAGAGCAGTACTTCCGTAACCCTCCCCCTGTTTGGAAGCATCTATCATCATATGCCAGATATCATATTCCGGAATATCATAATCGTAGATGACCATTACATAACCAACCATTTCCTCTCCGTCATAAATTCCAAATGGCTGGCACTGATCTCGATAAACATACGCCTGTGCTAAACTTCGGATTGGATGGGAAACATATTCCTCCTGTCCCTCAGCCAGTTTTAACCGAAATGCATCAAGAAAGTTGTCTTCAGTAATTTTTCTCAGATTTATCATTTGTTTTTCTCCCTTTGCCAAATACTTATTTTTATGTTTCTTTTTCAATTCATCAAACTGGAATTTATCTATTAACTCTCTTAACTTTCCCCTATTTTCAAGGCTTCCCGCCATTGAAAATTCTATATATGTATCCTTTTCCCTTGTTTTTGCCCTTATGGGATAAT
>ERZ839741.584-NODE-584-length-46114-cov-5.694197_pt1 | contig 46114 bp, 40 predicted proteins | sample MGYA00519880_ERZ839741 | MGnify/ENA primary metagenome ERZ839741 (study PRJEB31850, sample SAMEA3708851) | human gut metagenome | biome: human gut; feature: human-associated habitat; material: faeces | place: China | collected 2014 ...
CTATACATGAACAGCCAGACTAAGATTTACTAATTTTCTCCCAAAGTCACAAAAGCAGTCCCGGTTTTGTGCGAAGCACACTTTTGCTCTTTGAATTGAAGTTCTGAAGATAAACGAAATTGCATGAGAAACAGAGTCGTGTGGTTAGAAAAGTCTGGAATAGAAAACACAGGATTTTTAAAACAGACAGGTAGCATAATAAATATGGAGCAGTGACATGGAAATACAGGAGTTATTAGAACAGGTAAAAGCAGGAACGCTTTCCATAGAGGAAGCAAAACAGTATTTGCGAAAAGAGCCATTTGAAGAATTAGGATATGCGAAGTTAGATACTCATCGGAAACTCAGGACCGGACATGCGGAAGTGATTTACTGTGAGGGAAAGTCGACGGAGCATTTTTTAGAGATTTTTACGCACCTTTATCAGGAAAATGGTGAGGTATTTGGAACAAGGGCATCGAAGGAACAGTATTTAGCAGCAAAGGAACGGTTTCCACAGACCGTTTATGATGAGACTTCCCGTATCATCCGAATTGAAAAGAATGACAAGCCGCATATGGGAAAAATCGTGGTATGCAGTGCGGGAACAGCAGATATTTTCGTAGCAGAGGAAGCGGCACTGACCGCAGAGTATTTTGGAAATTATGTGGAACGTATCTATGATATCGGAGTCTGTGGGATACACAGGATGCTGGCAAATCTGGATGCGATCCAAAGTGCAAACTGCATTGTTGCGGTGGCAGGAATGGAGGGCGCATTAGCAAGCGTTCTTGGCGGCTTGGTGGATAAACCGGTCATTGCAGTTCCGACATCGGTGGGCTATGGTGCAAGTTTTCACGGGGTTTCGGCACTCCTGACCATGATCAATTCCTGCGCGAACGGGGTGGCAGTGGTCAATATCGACAATGGTTATGGTGCCGGCTATATGGCATCACAGATCAACAGGTTAGTGGGAGAACAGCATGAGTAAAACATTGTATCTAGAGTGTACATTTGGGATCAGCGGCGATATGTTTGTGGCATCACTGTTAGATTTAGGAGCAGACGAAAAAAAGTTAGAGCAGGCACTTGCTAGTCTTCCGGTCAAAGGATTTCACACCTGCATTTCCCGTGTGAAAAAATCAGGGCTGGATGCTTGTGATTTTGCAGTGCTTTTAGATGAACAACATGAAAATCATGACCATGATATGGAGTATCTGCATGGAGCATATACCAAGGAACACCGGAACGAGACAAAAGAACAGATGCAGGAAGCAGGACACGCATATAAACATGAGCATAGAAATTTAAAGCAGATATGCGAAATTATAGAAGCCGCAGACATGAGTGAACATGCAAAACAAATAGCAGAGCGGATATTTACCGTGTTAGCAGAGGCAGAAGCGAAGGTGCATGGCGAGAGCATAGAACAGGTGCATTTTCATGAAGTCGGGGCGGTGGATTCGATCGTAGACATCGTTGCAGCGGCAGTCTGCTTAGACAGCTTGCAGATTGAAGAAGTGATAGTGCCAATGCTCAGTGAAGGACAGGGAACGGTCTGCTGCCAGCATGGAATCCTTCCAATTCCGGTACCGGCGGTGACGCAGATCATCCGTACTTATGGAATTGCAATACACCGCCTGCAAGTGCAGGGAGAACTGGTCACACCGACAGGTGCAGCCATCGTGGCAGCCATCCGTACAGGGGAAGAACTGCCGGAGGCTTATCGGATCCTGCAGATAGGTATGGGAGCAGGAAAACGGGAGTATGAGACACCGGGGATATTGCGGGCAATGCTGATAGAGGGTAATTAGGTTTAAAAAATAGTAATATAGGGATTTGGCACAAATCAGATATTCCGCGTTTCCTTGTGCAGACCATTCCAATGAACCTCTGAAAACAGAAATCGTGTTCGCCAGAGGGCTTCACGATTTCTTGAGTTTCATTTCCATTGCACAAAAAGAAACTCTTCATATCGGATCTGTGCCGACTACCAAAACAGTGACAGGATCACAGTATTGTATCAATGAGATATCTATTCATACGATGCATTTGATATAAATTTTATTTTGGTCATTTGCGTAGAGCAGGAGGTAAGGTAATGCTGTCTGTTGTCGGTGCAACTTTCTGACGTGCTTTATCGGGTGGGCGAGCGGCGTACAAGGCAGTCCGAGCAGTTTCGGGTTTGTGTCTGACGGTGATATTCAGGGAAATGAAACTGTTTGAGCGTAGCGAGTTTTTCATTTCCCTGAATGGTCTCGCAGTCTGACAAAGGCCCGGAAACTACCGGACTGCCTTGTGTCCGCCTCGCCCACCCGATAAAGCACCCACACATAGACTCCCCACATAACCATAACTAATAACTCACATCCCCTGATACAGTGCAACAATACAGGCAGAGAAGGGCAGAGAAATAAAAATTAGTTCCCAAAACAGGAATAATCTGCTATAATAGGTTCATATTAGATATTGGAGGTAGTGTAATGGCAGAAGACAGACAGAGTTTTAGCATAAAAGAAGATAAATCCGGTACAGTGCATGTTGCCGGCGAAGTTGTAGCGATCATCGCAGGTCTGGCAGCTACGGAAGTAGAAGGCGTCAGCTCTATGGCAGGAAATATTACCAATGAATTAGTCAGCAAGCTGGGTATGAAGAACCTTTCAAAAGGAGTCAAGGTTGAGGTGACGGATGACTCTGTCGAGGTAAATCTTTCTTTGAACATCGCCTATGGTTATTCCATTCCGGAAGTATCGAACCGGGTTCAGGAGAGAGTGAAGGCTGCGATTGAGAATATGACAGGATTACAGGTGTTAGAAGTAAATATCCGTATCGCAAGTGTGGATATGGAAAATAGCAAATAATGCTTTTTAAATAGCGGCAGGTGTTGTATAATAGGGGGTGTCCAAAAGGGCATCCCTTTTCACTGTATAGGAAAACTGGAAGAAGCGAGAGGAAGACAAGTGAGCAGAAGAGAATTAAGAGAGCAGATTTTTAAAATGCTGTTTCGTATCGAATTCCATGAAGGAATGGAAATGGAAGAACAGATGCAGCTTTTTTTAGAAGAAGAGGAAGAAATCAGTAAGGAAGACAGCGAATATATACGGAATAAGTATGAGAATATTGTGGAACATTTAGAAGAGATCGATGCTTCCGTCAATGAAAAAGCCAAAGGCTGGAAGACAAGCCGTATGGCAAAGGTGGAGTTATCGCTGATCCGCTTAGCCGTTTATGAGATTCAGTACGATGAGGATATTCCGGCAGGCGTAGCGATCAATGAGGCAGTAGAATTAGCAAAGAAGTACGGTGCAGACAGTTCACCGGCATTTATTAATGGAGTATTGGCAAAATTTGTATGAGAAGAAATGTGTATTCTGTAGGACAGGTCAATGCCTATATTAAAAATATGTTTGCACAGGATTTCATGCTGCGGCAGATTTCCGTGTCCGGAGAGATCAGTAATTGCAAGTATCACTCTTCGGGACATATTTATTTTACATTAAAGGATAGCAGTGGAATAATCCAGGCAGTGATGTTTGCAGGAAATCGAAGAGGTCTGACATTTCATATGAAAGAGGGGGACAACGTTGTTGTTACCGGTTCGATCGAAGTCTATGAAAGAGATGGTAAATACCAGCTTTATGCAAGGGAGATCACACTTGCAGGAGCAGGAGATCTCTATCTGAAATATGAAGCCTTAAAAAAAGAGTTAGAAGAGATGGGAATGTTTGCTAAGGAATACAAACAGGATATTCCAAAATATGCAAAGACCATCGGGATCGTAACCGCACCGACAGGAGCGGCAGTGCGGGATATTAACAATATTGCACAGCGAAGGAATCCCTATGTCCAGCTGATCCTTTATCCGGCACTGGTGCAGGGCGAAGGAGCGGCACAGAGTATTGTAAACGGTATCCATGCCATGGAGCAGTTACATCCGGATCTCCTGATCGTAGGACGTGGCGGAGGTTCGATCGAAGATCTGTGGGCATTTAATGAAGAAATCGTGGCAAGGGCAATTTTTGATTGTCCGATCCCTGTGATATCAGCAGTAGGGCATGAGACCGATACCACGATCGCAGATTATGTGGCGGATTTGCGTGCACCGACACCATCGGCAGCAGCAGAACTTGCAGTATTTGATATTCAGGATTTTTACGGAAACATAGGACAGTACCGGATACAGATGAACCGTCTGATGAAGGCAAAACTGGATATCCGTAAACAAAAACAGGAGTATTTAAAAAGGCAGCTTTTGCTTTTGAGTCCGCAGAGCAGAATCCATACCAAAAGGCAGTATGCCGCGGATTTAGAAGAACGTCTGAGACAGCAGATGAAGCAGCAGATCATAGAAGCAAGGCATCAGATGGAGATTTTTGCAGGAACCTTAGACGGACTTTCCCCGGCAAAGAAGCTGATGCAGGGCTATTCGGTAGCAGTCAATGATGCAGGCAGAAATATCCGCAGTACGAAGGATGTACAGCCCGGAGAAGACATAGTGATCCGGGTAACGGATGGAGCGGTACTTGCAAAAGTGACAGGCATAAAGGAGCAGATAAGATGGGAGAAGAACTGACATTAGAGGAGTGTTTTTCCGGACTCGAAGAAATTATCGAAAAGATGCAGGATACAGAAGTGTCGTTAGAAGATTCGTTTGCCCTGTATGAGCAGGGAATGAAAATGTTAAAAAACTGCAATCAGAAAATTGATGCAGTAGAAAAAAAGATGTTGAAAATGAATGAACAGGGAGAATTGGAGGAGTTTTAAGAGGGACTATGGATAGAAAAAAAGAAGTTGAGCAGATTGTGACATCCTTTCTTCCAAAAGAGGAAGGTTATCAGAAAACCGTATTAGAAGCAATGAATTACAGTGTATCCGCAGGAGGAAAACGACTTCGTCCGATGCTGATGCTTGAGACATACCGTATGTTTGGCGGCACATCAAAGGTCATTGAACCGTTTATGGCAGCCATAGAAATGATCCACACATATTCACTGATTCACGATGATCTGCCGGCAATGGATAACGATGAATACCGTCGTGGAAGAAAGACGACGCATGTGGTATATGGTGAGGCAATGGCGATCTTAGCAGGCGATGCATTGTTAAACTACGCATTTGAAACAGCAGCCTCGGCATTTGTTTTAGACGAGGGAAATCCGGCGATCGGAAAAGCATTTATGATCCTTGCATCCAAAGCAGGGGTCTATGGAATGATCGGCGGTCAGGTGCTAGATGTGGAATCCGAAGGAAAAGAGATTGATGCAGATACCCTTAAGTTTATCCATATCCATAAGACTTCGGCACTCTTAGAATCCGCAATGCTGATCGGAGCGGTGTTAGCAGGTGCAAGTGAGCAGCAGCAGCGTACCGTGGAATTAGCAGCGCGTGAGTTAGGACTGGCATTCCAAATACGGGATGATATTTTAGATGTTACGGGAAATACCGATGAGTTGGGAAAACCGGTAGGATCCGATGAAAAGAATCATAAGAATACTTATGTGGCATTAGAGGGCCTTGAAAAGGCAAAAGAAGATGTGAAGCGTTATTCAGAATCTGCCATTGACCGTTTAAAGAGCCTTCCGGTACGAAATGAATTCTTATATGAATTAATCGAAGAGCTGATTGATCGGAGAAGTTAGAGGTGCTTATGCATGGTACTAGAGAAGATAGAGCAGGCAAATGATATAAAAAAACTGAATCCACAGGAATTAGAAATATTAGCCGGAGAGATCCGGGAATTTTTGATTGAAAAAATATCAAAAACCGGAGGACATCTGGCATCTAATTTAGGTGTGGTGGAACTGACAATGGCATTGCATTTAGCATTTCAACTGCCGGAGGATAAGATCATCTGGGATGTGGGCCATCAGTCTTATACGCATAAGATCCTGACCGGAAGACGGGAAGGCTTTGAGGGCTTGCGTAAATATGGTGGCATGAGCGGATTTCCCAAAAGACGTGAGAGTGATTGCGATGCGTTTGGAACAGGTCATAGTTCTACCTCTATTTCCGCAGGACTCGGCTATGCACATGCAAGGGATATCCGGAAGAAAAACTATAAGGTGGTCTCTGTCATAGGAGATGGAGCGTTGACCGGTGGCATGGCGTTTGAAGCACTGAACAATGCGACCAGATTAGAGAAGAATTTTATCATTGTATTGAATGATAATAATATGTCCATTTCCGAAAATGTCGGTGGGCTGTCGAACCATCTGAACAGACTTCGGACAGCGGAGAGTTACCATGATTTAAAAGAAGGAGTGATGAATTCCTTAGCAAAGATCCCGCTCTATGGCGACTGGATGGTCGAGCAGGTACGCAGGGCAAAGAGTGGTATCAAGCAGTTAGTGATCCCCGGAATGATCTATGAAAATATGGGAATTACCTATTTAGGTCCTGTGGATGGGCATAATATCGAAGAAATGGTAAGAGTCTTTAAGGACGCATCAAAGGTAGACGGACCGGTCATGGTACACTGTCTGACACAAAAGGGCAGAGGGTATCTGCCGGCAGAGCGTCATCCTGCCAGATTCCACGGTGCAGAGCCTTTTGATATTGAGACAGGACTGCCAAGCAACAAAAAAGAAAAGGCCGCCTATACCGATATCTTTTCTACCGTCATGCGAAAGTTAGGGGACCGCAATGAAAATGTGGTTGCCATTACAGCAGCCATGGAGACAGGTACGGGACTGAAAAGATTCCACAATATGTTCCCGGAGCGTTTTTTTGATGTGGGAATTGCAGAGGAACATGCCATCACGTTTGCGGCAGGGTTAGCAGCAGGAGGCATGATCCCGGTAGTAGCCGTGTATTCTTCATTTTTACAAAGGGCATATGACCAGATTCTGCACGATGTCTGTATCCAGAATCTGCATGTTATCATAGCGATCGACCGGGCGGGGTTAGTCGGAAGTGATGGAGAGACACATCAGGGAATTTTTGACATCTCGTTTTTGTGTACGATCCCGAATATGACCTTAATGGCGCCGAAGAATAAATGGGAATTTTCCGATATGGTAAAATTTGCCGTGGATTTTGACGGTCCGATCGCCATCCGTTATCCAAGAGGTGAAGCCTATGACGGACTTGCAAAGATGCGGGCACCGATCGTTTTAGGCAAGAGTGAGACACTGTATGACGAAGAAGAAATCTGTCTGATCGCCTTTGGCAGTATGGTAAAGACTGCGGTTAAGGTAAGAGAGATGTTAAAGGAACGTGGGTATCACTGTTCACTCATCAATGCAAGGTTTGCAAAGCCGTTAGACTATGAAATGCTTACAAGAACGGCAAAAGAGCACCGCCTTTTAGTAACGTTAGAAGAGAATGTAAAAAGCGGCGGTTTCGGAGAACAGGTCATGGACTATTTAGAGGAATGCAGTCTGGATGTCCGTCTTTTAAATATTGCAATTTCGGATGAGTATGTGGAACACGGCAATGTAAATATCCTCTATCAGGAGGTTGGTATTGATGCGGAATCCGTAGTGAAAAGAATTATAGCAGAATATGTGGGGCTGAAATGAAAGAACGATTAGATATATTACTGGTCAAAAGAGGGCTTGCTCCTTCGAGAGAAAAAGCAAAGGCAATGATCATGGAGGGAAATGTCTTTGTGGAACACCAGAGAGAAGATAAAGCAGGCACTTCCATACCGGAAAATGCAAAGATTGAGATCAAAGGAAATACTTTAAAATATGTCAGCAGAGGCGGCTTGAAATTAGAAAAGGCAATGAACCATTTTGACATTGAGTTACAGAACAAAGTCTGTATGGACATCGGGGCTTCCACCGGCGGTTTTACGGATTGTATGCTGCAAAACGGTGCAAGCAAAGTCTATGCGGTCGATGTCGGATATGGACAGTTTGCATGGAAACTGCGAACCGATGAACGGGTGGTCTGTATGGAAAAGACAAATATCCGTTATGTGACACCGGAGGATATTGGGGAACCACTGGATTTTGCTTCGGTGGATGTATCCTTTATTTCTCTGTCTAAGGTACTGCCTGCGGCAAGAGAACTGTTAAAAGACGGTGGAGAGATGGTCTGTCTGATCAAGCCGCAGTTTGAAGCAGGAAGAGAAAAAGTAGGGAAAAAGGGTGTTGTGCGAGACCCTAAAGTGCATTTAGAAGTCATTCAGACTGTCTTACAAACAGCGATGGATTTAGGATTTTCCATTCTGGATCTGGAATATTCACCGATTAAGGGACCGGAGGGAAATATTGAATATCTGGTTCACCTGAAAAAAAGTCAGGAAGGGGAAAAGGGTGCAGAAGTAAATGCCGAGGCGGTGGTAGAAGCTGCACATGGAGAATTGGATCGGATATGAAACATTTTTTAACAATTACGAATATTCAAAAAGATGAAAAAAAGAGCTTTACGAAAGAAGTCAAAGACTATATCGAACAAAAAGGCGGAACCTGTCTTTGCTATTACAGCAGCGGGAATAAAGAGCGGGTGGAGCAGATCGATCCAAAGCAGATACCGGAGGGTGTAGAGTGTATCCTTGTCTTAGGCGGCGATGGAACGCTGATCCGTGCAGCGAGGGATCTGTATCACTGGAATATTCCGATGTTAGGAGTCAATCTTGGAACACTTGGATATCTCTGTGAGGTGGAGAGAAGCAACATCCGTGCAGCCATTGATGAGATCATGCAGGAACATTACATGATCGAGCGGCGCATGATGTTAGAGGGTTACTGCGTCATCGATGGAAAAGAGCAGAAAAGCCGTGCCGCATTCAATGATATTATTATCCACAGAGGCACCAATCCATCGGTTAAGACCCTGATCATCCGTGTCAATGGAGAATATCTCAATACATATGTAGGAGACGGGATCATTGTAGCGACACCTTCCGGATCAACGGCGTACAATATGTCCGCAGGCGGACCGATCGTAGACCCGAAGGCAAAACTGCTTTTAGTGACACCGATCAATTCCCACAGCCTGAATGCAAAGAGTATTGTGTTGAGCGCCGATGATGAGATTGAGATTGAGATCAGTGCCAGAAATCATGAGACCGATGACAGTGCCGAGGTCAGCTTTGACGGAGATTATCCGAGTAATTTAGGCTTTGGCGATAAGATCGTGATCAAAAAAGCGGAGCAGGCTACGAATATTTTGAAATTGAGCAAATTGAGCTTTTTAGAGATACTCAGTAAAAAAATGCAGACGTGTATATAGAATCTTGGAGGAAAAGAAGTGAAATCAGAAAGACATGCAAAAATTCTAGAGATTATCAGAAAAAATGAGGTGGAGACACAGGAAGAACTGTCAGACAGACTTGAGCGGGAGGGCTTTCAGGTAACACAAGCAACCGTATCGAGAGATATCCGCGAATTGAAACTGACAAAAGTTGCAATGAGCAACGGAAAACAGAAATATGCAGCACTGACAGAGCCGGCTGAGGATCTGTCCCAGAAATATATCCGTGTGTTAAAGGATGGATTTGCATCCATGGACATGGCACAGAATATTTTAGTGGTCCGTACGGTGTCCGGAATGGCAATGGCAGTCGCAGCAGCATTAGATGCATTAAATTTTCACGAGATTGTAGGTACGATTGCCGGAGATGACACGATCATGTGTGCAGTCCGTTCCGTAGAGGAAAATATCCGGTTGATGGATCGTTTGAGAAAAATGGTAGGAAAATAGACAGCTACAGGATCGTGAGGGAGTAGAAGGAGATAGGATGTTACGAAATCTGCATGTAAAAAATCTCGCCCTGATCGACGAGATGGAAGTAGAATTTGAGGAAGGGTTAAACATTTTAACCGGAGAAACAGGCGCCGGAAAATCATTGATCATCGGTTCAATTAATATGGCACTTGGTCAGAAGGTGCCAAAGGAGATGATCAAAGAAGGTGCGGATTATGCTTTAGTGGAATTGATCTTTGAGGTAAAGAGCGAAGATACCATCCGCAGATTGCAGGAAATGGATATTTTTCCGGAGGACGGTATGGTCATTATGAGCCGTAAGATCACCGGGGGAAGAAGTGTTGCAAAGATCAACTCCGAGAGTATATCCGCAGCAAAAGTCAAAGAGGCGGCACAACTTTTAATTGACATTCATGGACAGCATGAGCATCAGTCTCTGACCGAAAAAAAGATGCAGTTAGCACTGCTTGACGATTATGCAAAAGAAGAAACGCAGAAAGTAAAGGCAGAGGTAAAGAAGCGTTATGAGGAATATTCTTCTATTTTAAAAGAATTAGAAGAAAAAGATATTGATAAAGAGCAGCAGCAACGGGAACTCTCATTTTTAGAGTTTGAAATTCAGGAATTAGAGGATGCCTGCCTGCGGGAAGGAGAGGACGAGGAGTTAGAGAAGACTTACCGCAAAATGCTGAACGGCAAAAAGATTGCGGAAGCATGTGGAGCGGCTTACCGCCTGACCTCAGAAAACGGTGAAAGTGCATCGGATCAGATCGGAAGAGCGCTCCGAGAGATTTCAGCAGTGACTTCCTGTGACGCTGAGTTGCAGCCGTTAGAAGAGCAGTTAGAGCAGTTAGACGGGCTGTTGAATGATTTTAACCGGGATATGTCCTCTTATCTGTCAGGATTAGAGTTTGAGGAAGAGGATTTTTACGAAACAGAGAAGCGTTTAGATGAACTGAATCATTTGAAATCCAAGTATGGTGATACGATTGAAAAAGTATTAGAAGCGAAGGAGGAAAAAATCCAACGCAGGGACGAACTTTTAGATTATGATGCATACTTAAATCAGTTAAAAGAACAAAAGAAGGCATCCGAAGAGGCGTTAGAAAAGGCAAGTAAAAAGCTTTCTAAGATCCGTAAAAAATATGCGAAAGAACTGTGCAGGCAGGTCACAGAACACCTTTTGGATCTGAATTTTGAGACTGTGGATCTGTCGATGGAATTTGAACAGACCATACATTTTACATCGAATGGATACGATGAAGTGGAGTTCCTGATATCCACAAATCCGGGAGAAACGCCAAAGCCACTCGGTAAGATCGCTTCGGGCGGTGAACTTTCAAGGATTATGCTGGCATTAAAGACAGTGCTTGCAAACAATGACGAGATCGAGACTTTGATTTTTGACGAAATAGATACCGGGATCAGTGGAAGAACGGCACAGAAGGTTTCGGAAAAGATGGATCTGATCGGAAGAAATCATCAGGTCATCTGTATTACACACCTGCCTCAGATCGCAGCTATGGCAGATACGCATTTTCTGATCGAGAAAACCGTGGAATCCGGCAGGACAACCTCAAAGATCCACAGGCTGCCGCAGGAAGAGAGCGTTGCGGAGTTAGCAAGGATGCTTGGCGGTGTCAGTATTACGGAAACCGTTTTAGAAAATGCAAAAGAAATGAAAGAATTAGCAGCAAAAACAAAAAAATCCTAGTTTGAAACAGAAAAAATCATCACATAATAGAATTTAAGGATGTGATGATAATGAAAAAAAAGTTTGGTACGGGAATTCTGGTTTTTGTCCTGTGTTTTGGATATCTGTTTTTACAAAATAAAATTCCCGATGAAGTGAGTGTGCGTCCGGGTGAGACGCTGCAGCTTCATACGGGAATTCCTTTGTCTATGGAGCAAAAAGAAGAGGAACCGGTCACTCTGGCATCCATGGTGTTTGGACGGAGTGGATTGGGGAACAGTCAAAAAACCGGCAGCTATACGCTAAGTTGCCGGCTCTTTGGTGTGATCCCGATCAAGGATATCTACGTACAGGAGCGTGGAGAAAAATATCTGATCCCCGGAGGAATGCCTGTAGGCATCTATGTAAAGACTAAAGGAATACTGGTCATAGGGACAAGTCCGGTCAACGGAATGTCAGGAGAGACGGTAGAACCGGCAAAGTATTTATTAAAAAGCGGAGATTATATCTGTAGTGTGAACGGTGAAAAGGTATCTACAAAAGAAGAGTTATTAGACCGGGTTCATGAATATGGTGATCAGCCCATGGCATTTGGGATAGAGCGCAATGGAGAACGGATCGAAGTAGCCATGGAGGCCGTGATGACACAGGAAAAAGCCTATAAGATCGGCGTATGGGTGCGTGATGATCTAGCAGGAGTCGGTACTTTAACCTATACCGATACGGCAGGGAATTACGGCGCACTTGGTCATGGCGTCAGCGATGCAGACACCAGTACGCTTATCGATATGGAAAAAGGCCTGTTATATCAGACAGATATCATCGGGATCATCAAAGGAAAACGCGGGACTCCCGGAGAACTGACCGGCATCATCAATTACAGCAGTCGTTATTGTTTAGGAGATGTCAAAAAGAATACAAAAGCCGGAGTTTATGGAAAGTTAGACGGTATCCCGGAAGAACTGACCTCTGAACAGCAGATCCCTGTGGGATTTAAGCAGGAAGTACAGCTTGGAAAGGCGGAGATCATCTGTACTTTAGAAGGGGAGCGGAAAAGCTACGATATTGAGATTACCCAGACAAATTTTAATGCGAGAGAAACGAACAAAGGAATCCGGTTTGTGGTAAAGGATCAGGAACTGTGCGCCCTGACCGGAGGAATCGTACAGGGGATGAGCGGCAGCCCGATCGTGCAGAACGGAAAGATCATCGGAGCGGTGACCCATGTGTTTGTGCAGGATGCATCGAAAGGATATGGGATCTTTATTGAAGAGATGTTGGAGCAGGGATAAGAAAATAGTTTTTGAAATAAAACGTATTGTTTACTATAGTATATTTCAAAAACCCAATGACTTTTTGAAATAAAAGAGATATAATAAGTGTAGTTATTTCAAAAAGAGGTGAAAATGTATGAAGCGTGCAGGAATATATGTTGACAATTTAAATGGAGAGGCTATGTACCAATCTTTTAAACCAAATCCATTACCACCGATACCTGAAATTGAAATGGACGGGGAGATTGTAAAACTTTTAGTTGATGCAAATAAGCAACTGGTAAAACTTGATACTGCATCACAATTGATTTCTAATGCGGATCTGTTTATATCAATGTATGTTAGAAAAGAAGCGTTGATCTCTTCGCAAATAGAGGGAACGCAGTGTACTCTTGACGATGTATTAGATCCGGAAGTGGAAGCAAATGCAAATCTTGATGTATCTGATGTTATTAATTATGTGAAAGCAACACAGTATGCCTTAAAACGTTTAGAAAGATTACCTTTATGCTGCAGATTAATAAGAGAAATACATGAAGTATTAATGGAAAATGTTCGTGGACAGGATAAAACTCCGGGAGAATTTAGACATTCTCAAAACTGGATCGGGCCTGCAAACTGTTCATTAAAAGATGCCAGGTATATTCCTCCTAATGTAGAAGATATGCAAACAGCAATGTCTGATTTGGAAAAATATATCAATGAGAATGTGGATTATGATCCATTGATCAGAGCGGCATTGATTCACTATCAGTTTGAAACAATACATCCGTTTTTAGATGGCAACGGAAGAATTGGAAGACTTTTGATACTCCTCTATTTGATGGAGCAGAGATTGATTGAAAAACCAGTCATTTATATATCCTATTTTTTGAAAAAGAACCAGATAGAATATTATGACCGCATTAGTGAAGTCAGGAGAACAGGAAACTTTGAACAATGGATAAGATTTTTTTTAGAGGCAGTAAGTAAAGCAGCATCGGACTCTTTAGAAGCAATTCGTCAGCTTTCTGTGTTGCATGATACGAATGTAGAAAAACTTCCAAAGACAACTCGGAGCAAAGATAATTTACGAGCAGTTTTTGACTATATTGAACAGTATCCGATTATTGATATCAAGAGAACCGCAAAGGAATTAGAGGTTAGCTATAATACGGTAGCTGCTGCTGTGCGGAAACTTGTAGAACTTGGGATTTTGCAGGAAACAACCAATGCTGCAAGAAATAGAGTATTTGCCTATGAGGAGTATTTAGCGATACTGAGAAAGGATACTTAAGAGCTGATTGACGATAGAATGATGATCAGAAATGTTCTATACAGATGGTATAAAGAAATAAAACATATGGTATAAGACAAAGCGAGTATAAATAACAGATAATAAGTATCATAATGAGAAACATATTCAAATATCCCATAATTCGACGAAAATTTACTAAAAATTCTTGTGGTGATTCCCTGATAGGTGTATAATTATTCCAATGGTACACGTCAAGGGAATCAGGGAAAAGAGGAAAATACATATGAAGATCAAAAGTATTCGGACAGCATGTATTATTTTATGCACGGCAATTATTGTAGTTTGCTCCATCGGAGTTAATCTTGTTACCTATACGGGAATGAAGGGAACGATCACCAAAACCAATTCAGACTATAAAGATGCGGTAATATCGGGATATAAAGAACAGATTAAAGATGAAGTCGGAGCAATGCTGACGGTCGTCAATATGGTTTATGAAAAGAGCCAGTCAGGAGAAATGTCAGAAAAAGATGCGAAAAAAGAGGCAATGGAAATCCTTCGCAATGCGCGTTATGGAGAAGACGGCGAAGGATACTTCTGGATTGACGGTACGGATTATACCTTGCTGATGCACCCGATCCTCTCTGAACAGGAAGGAACGAACCGTTACGATCTGACAGACCAGAATGGTGTAAAGATCATTCAGAACATTATGAAATCGGCAGAAGCCGGCGGCGGATACAATGAGTTCTACTTTACAAAAGCAGATGGTAAAACGGTTGCACCAAAGATTGCTTATTCAGAAGAATTTGAGCCTTGGGGCTGGGTCATTACCACAGGAAATTATGTAGATAATTTAGAGAAAAATATTGAGAAGAACCGTGTCACACTGCAGAACAGACAAAAGAGCATGATGATGCAGAATATCTTTATCAGTGTAGTCATTATGGTAATATCCCTGATCGCCTGCTTTAAATTCGGAAACGGTATTAAGAAGCAGCTTTTAGAAATGCAGGGAATGGTTGGAAGGATTTCTGAAGGAAATCTGACACAAAATGTTGAGATCCGGAGTGCGAATGAGATCGGAGTGCTGGCAGATTCGCTGAATGTGGCACAGGGAGGCATCAGTGGTCTGGTATCACATGTCGGCGAGACATCAGAACATCTGAATTTAGCAGAACAGCAGTTTGTCGATAATTTCAGTATTATGAATGAAGCAATTGAAAATCTGACAAATGCGATGGGCGATGTAGCACAGAACATTTCGCAGCAGGCAGAGTCTACAACGGATGTAGCCGGAAGCGTAGAAAAGATCGCACAGAATATCCAGAGCACCACAGCGGATATCGAGGATTTATCTGAAAATGCATCCTTTATGAAGAAATGCTCACAGGATTCCTATACCAGCATGGAGAATCTGTTAGAAGTAAATCAGCAGACCATCCGTAACATCGAAGTGATGTATCAGCAGACAGAGTATACGAATGAATCCGTCAATAAGATCAGTGAAGCAGCAACGTTGATCAGTCAGATTGCATCACAGACCAATCTTCTTTCTCTGAATGCGTCGATCGAGGCAGCGAGAGCCGGAGAGGCAGGAAGAGGATTTGCAGTAGTAGCAGAAGAGATTGGACAATTAGCTTCAGAGTCGGCAGAAACAGTTCAGGAAATCAATGGTATCATTGAGGAACTGACTGATAATGCAAATAAATGTATGGACATCATGAAAGACATGAATACAACATCCAAGACACAGATCGATACCTTAACGGTAACACAGGATACGTTCCAGGAGTTGAAGAATGCATTAGATGTATGTATTGAGACTGTACAGGATATTGCAGCGAAGATGCAGGAAATCGATCAACAGAAAGATTATGTGGTTGGTCACATCGAGACATTGAATGCACTTTCTGCAAATAATGCATCCTTTACCGAGGAGACATCAGCAACATCGGAAGAAATTGACAATGCAGTCAAAGATTCCATGGAAGTTTTGGATACAGTTATGAACCATACACATGAGTTATTAGAAAGTGTAGAACGTTTTTCCGTATAACCTATGGAAAAATGACAGAAAAGGGGGGAGAATTGCTTGTTTCTATTGGACTTGAAAAATTAGTTGCTATTTTTCGACAAGAGATGTGTCGAATTGCCTGTATAATACAGTTGATTCAGGAGTATCCGACACGGATATGCAAAAAAGCCGCTAAAATACAGTGGTTGTCGAATTAGAACGTTAGAAAACTATTGAATTTAGGGGAACCTAACGATATAATAGCAGCATGTTTGAAAAATTTACCAGGAGGGACAGCATGGAGAAGCTGAACATTGCGATTGCAGATGATAACGAAAGAATGGTGCGTCTTTTAGGCGATATTGTACGGAGTGATGAAGAATTACAGGTGATTGGAACAGCGAAAGACGGGGTAGAAGCGTACGAATTGATAAAAACTGCCGAACCTGACGTTGTACTGTTAGATATTGTTATGCCAAAGATGGACGGCTTAGGAGTTATGGAAAAAGTCAACAAAGATTCTACGATCAAAAAGCACCCGGCATTTATTATGATCAGTGCGATTGGTCAGGAAAAGATTACAGAGGATGCATTCCGGCTCGGAGCAGATTACTATATTATGAAACCGTTCGACAATGATATGGTCATTAGCCGGATTAAGGATGTCAAAAACCGTAACGTAGCACGTCCAAGCGAGGTGCGTAAGGTACAGCCTTATGAGAAACGGGAAGAATTAAAAGAACGTAACTTAGAGGCTGATGTGACGGCAATTATCCACGAGATTGGAGTTCCGGCACATATCAAAGGATATCAGTACTTACGGGAAGCAATTATCATGTCTGTGAATGACATTGATATGTTAAATTCCATTACGAAGATTCTCTATCCTACGATAGCGAAAAAGTTTCAGACTACGCCAAGCCGCGTAGAGAGAGCCATCCGTCATGCGATCGAGGTTGCATGGAGCAGAGGAAAAATGGATACGATCGATGCACTGTTTGGGTACACCATTAACAACGGAAAAGGAAAACCGACAAATTCAGAGTTTATCGCTCTGATCGCGGACAAAATCAGATTGGAATATCGGAGCAATTCCTGAGATTAACTTTAAAAATTCCTCCCGGTACGGTATAATAAAATTAATTATATTGTACTTGGAGGTTTTTTTATGAAAAAAGTCTTGTTTGTAACATCGGAAGCAGTTCCGTTTATTAAGACCGGAGGGCTTGCGGATGTAACCGGTTCTTTACCGAAATATTTTGATAAAAAGAAGTATGATGTACGTATTATGATCCCGAAATATCTGTGCATAGAGGAAAAACTGACAGCAGATTTGGAAAATCTGGGAAATTTTTCGATATCTCTCGGATGGCGTGAGCAGTATGTCGGAGTATTTCACAAGGTTGTCGAAGGGGTTACTTACTATTTTATAGATAATGAATACTATTTTGGCGGAGATCAGCCATATAACCGGATCTATGAAGATGTGGAGAAGTTTGCATTCTTTTCTAAAGCAGCCATTGCCGCAATGAAATTTATTGATTTTCAGGCAGATATCATACACTGTCATGACTGGCAGACCGGAATGGTGCCTGTATTTTTAAAATATTTTTATGGAGAGGATCCGTTTTATCAGAAGATGAAGACTGTCTTTACAATCCACAATCTGAAATTTCAGGGAAGATGGAAGCTCAACGAAGTCAAAGATATTACGGGACTGCCGGCTAAATTCTTTATGCCGGATCAGTTAGAATCTTACGGCGAAGCAAATTATTTAAAGGGCGGGATTGTCTATTCCGACATGGTAACAACGGTAAGCAAATCCTATGCGCAGGAAATTACGACACCGGAAGGCGGAGAGGGCTTAGACGGTCTGCTTCGTGCAAAATCAGACCATTTGTATGGAATTGTCAATGGGATTGATTATGATGAGTATGATCCGGTCACGGATCAGCGTATCGGGACACATTTTGATAAGATGAATGTGGTAAAAATGAAACTGGCAAATAAGGCAGGCCTTCAGGAAGAGCTGGGACTTCCAAAAGAGGAAGATGCATTTTTGATCGGAATTGTATCGAGGATGACAGTGCAAAAGGGTATGGATCTGATTGCCTATGTGATGGATGAACTGTTAGGGGATAAGAAAATCCAGTTTGCAGTGCTTGGAACAGGAGAAGAACGTTTTGAGAATATGTTCCGCCACTTTGCCTGGAAGTATGAACGGCAGATGGGAGTCTGTCTTCAGTATTCCGAAGATTTAGCACACCGGATCTACGCTGGAGCGGATGCCTTTTTAATGCCATCCATGTTTGAACCGTGCGGACTCAGCCAGTTGATGAGTATGCGTTATGGAACCGTTCCAATGGTGCGTGAGACAGGAGGGCTTCGGGATACTGTCTGCCCATATAATGAATACGAGCAGACAGGAAATGGTTTCTCTTTTGCAAATTATAATGCACATGAGATGTTGCATATGATCCGTTATGCAAAAGATACTTATGTAAACCATAGAAATGAATGGAACGGAATTGTGAAACGTGCAATGGAATGTGATTTTTCATGGAATGCATCTGCAAGAGATTACGAGACGCTTTATGAGGAACTTTTAAAAATGCAGTAATCAGCAGATGGAGTCTGTTTTTCGGGAATAATAGTAGGCATGATCAGACAGAATTTCTTCCGGTGACAGCTCTGAGAGGTTGACCTCCTGAATGATTGAGGAATATTCTTCAGAAGATTCTCCCTGTTCAGCCGGAAGCAGAAGTACTTCATGCAGACTGCTTGGGATAATAATTAAGTCGTGATTTATTTTCTTCGCTATTGAGGATAAAAGATTTGGATAGAGTATTACGGCTGCACCAAAGAGCTTCTCGGAATTGGTCAGAACATAGAGTGGGTGGAGCTGGTTTTTGCTAAATTCAGACAAGTCGGAAACATTCTGCAAGACGGAAAAAATATCATCGAAATAGTAAGGGAGCAGCTTTGGGGTGTTGATTTTTGCAGACTCAAACAGGGTATCGGTCGAGACATTCCAGTAAGGCAAATGCCGGTTATAAATGAGGATTGTTGCCTGCTCTCCGGGGGTTAGATGAATCAGATAATAGAAGACGACAGCGAGGTCGAGAAAACGAATATGGGGAACTTCTTTTAGAAGTTCTCTGTTTTTTTCGTAGTGAATCAGCTTCATACAGATGCGGTCTTTGGCATTTTCGTAGTCTGTAAAGAAGCGGATGTCAATGTTCTCGTCGGGATGATGCATGGCATAGGTGTTTTTGATTTCTTCTAAAATGTGAAACATCGGCATGCCGTCCTGAAATTTGGAAAAGTATGGGTTCAGATAAATCGTAGGAGAAATATTCTGTCCTTTTTTCTGAATGGTCAGTCCATCTAAAATAATTTGATTGTTTTTTGGTATTTTTTGGATAGACAGTGTATAGTCGCTGCCATAGTAATTGCTTAAAGCAGATAAAACGGTTTCTTTAAAGGTATCAAATGTCATAAAAACCTCCTGAATCATAAAAACTAACAGGCGGGATATGAACTAAAATGGGAATATGCACGAAAGTGCAAAGATAAAAAATCCACATGAGATTCATGTGGATTTTAATGTAACACGGAAATTCAAAAAATGCAAGTAAAAATTATTTGGATTTTAATTCTTTCCAGAGTTTGTTGTAAAGTGCAATGGAATCTTCATCCAGATAACGGAAGATCTCACAGTTGTTTAAGGTTTCCTCATCAGGGAAAATGGTCTTGTTTTCCTGGGTTTCTTTATCTAATTTGTTATAGACCGCTTTATTTGGTGTTGCATAGTAGACATATTCAAAGTTCTTCATAGCGATGTCCTCGCGGCAGAGGAAGTCTAAGAATTTTTCTGCATTTTCCTGATTTTTACAGGTCTTTGCGATCATCCAGGAATCAATCCACATATTAGAACCTTCAGTCGGTACACTGTAGTCTAAATCCTTGCTCAAAGATTCTGCATAAGCAGCCTCGCCGGAGTAAACCAGTGCCATAGAGGCATTGCCGGCTACCACTTCATCGGCACTCTCATCTACAAGATAGGAGTAAACCAGAGGTTTTTGCTCAATTAACTGGTCAAGTGCTGTTTCTAACTCTTTTTTATCGGTAGAGTTAGAGGAAAATCCGAGACGTTTGAGTGCCGGTACAAAGGTGTCGCGCACACTGTCTTCCATGATAATCTGGTCTTTATATTTTTTATTCCAGAGGATATCCCAGCTTTTGACGTCATTGGCATCTACTTTATTTTTGTTATAGAGGATTCCGACCGTTCCAAAGAAGTATGGCATGGAATATTTGTTTTCCGGGTCGAAAGCCTTAGAAAATTCAAAATAAGAATCATCTAAATTTTTAGAAAGAGGAATCTTATCAAAGTTAATCTCTTTTGCTTCTCCCTCGTTGATCAGGCGTTCTACCATGTAATCAGAGGTGCAGATCACATCGTAGTCGATCGCACCGGATTTGTATTTCGTATACATTTCCTCCGGATTTACATATTCTTCATAGTTGACATGGATGCCGGTTTCTTCTTCAAAGGCATCTAACACACTCGACTCTATATATTTTCCATAGTTTAATACCGTCAGTGTGTTTCCGTCATCTTTAGAGCCGCAGGCAGTGAATGCGAACATCGCTCCAAGGCATGCAGCCATCAGCAGTAATTTTTTCTTCATAATGTCCTCCTTATGTTGTCAGTGCGGTGCTTTTTTTGGATGAACGGTAATTCATCAAAAGCAGTAACAGTAGTGCGATCAGGAATAAAATAGTGGAGAGAGCGTACATCTCCGGTTTGATCCCTTTTTTGAGTTCGGTGTATATCATGGTTGAGAGTGTATTGACTCCCGGTCCTTTTGTAAAATAGGTAATGGAAAAATCATCTAACGACATGGTCACGGACATCAAAAATCCGCTGAATACGCCGCCTTTGATATCAGGCCAGATGATCTTCCAAAATGCATAAGGTCTGGAAGCACCTAAATCCAATGCCGCCTCATAGGTGTTGGGACTTAGGGAATTCAGTTTTGGCAGTACGTTTAGAATGACATAGGGGATATTAAAAGTAATATGTGCGATCAAAACGGTGTTCATGCCAAGTCTTGTAAATTTTATCAGTAACAGCATTAACGAGATACCGGTTACAATGTCCGCATTTAAAAGCGGGATATTGGTAGCTCCAAGCATCAGTGCTTTCTGTCTTCTTTTCATACTGTGGATACCAATAGCTGCCAGTGTTCCAAGCAGGGTTGCTACAATAGAAGCAACCAGTGTGATGGTAATGGTTGTATAAAAAGCGTTCATAATGGTCCGGCTTTTAAATACCTCCTGATACCAGCGCAGTGTAAATCCGCCCCACTGGACACGCGATTTTGAGTCATTGAACGAAAGTACGATCAGGACCGCGATCGGAAGGTACAAAAAGAGGAAAATAATGATCAAATACAGGCGTTCGATTCCTTTTTTTACCATACGGCATTTCCTCCTTCATTTTCTTTATCCTGTCGGTTCATAAATGCCATGGAGGCAATGACAAAGATCATCAGTACAATGGAGAGCCCTGAACCAAGATGCCAGTCCATGCCCTGCATAAAGGACTGTTCAATGACATTTCCGATCAACAGTACTTTGCCGCCGCCTAAAAGATCCGAAATAACAAACGAGGTCAGTGCAGGTACAAACACCATAATAATCCCGCTGAAAACTCCGGAAAGGGAGAGCGGCAGAATGATTTTGAAAAAGACTAAAAGGTTTCCGGCACCTAAGTCTCTTGCTGCTTCAATCAAATCCTTACGGATACGGACCAGTGCATTATAAATCGGAAGAATCATAAACGGAAGGTAATCATATACCATACCAAACACAACGGCTGTCGGGGTATTCATCAGGTTGATCCCAGAAAAACCTAACGTTTTTAAAAGGGAATTGATAATACCGTTATTCGATAAAAGCATCTGCCATGCTAAAATACGAAGCATAAAATTCATCCACATCGGAAGTACAAAGAGAAAGACCACAAAGCTGTGCTCTTTGATCTTCATATTGTTTAAGATCATTGCCAGTGGATAGGAGAGCAGCAGGCAGATCAGGGTACAGATCACAGCCAGTTTTAATGCTAAAAACAATGCTTTTAAATGTACCGGCTCTGCGATCGCCGCGATATTTTCCATTGTAAAACTTCCGGCACTGTTTGTCAGTGCATAGTAAAGAACGGCAAAGACCGGAAGGATGATAAAGCCGATGATCCAGACCAGGTAAGGACCGGCTAAAAGTTGTTTTCCAAATTTACGCATCGACTTCTACTGCCTCCTCATCACTGGATTCCGGTTTGTTCATAATCTGAATATTGAACGGAATGACACGGATTCCCACTTTAGAGCCGACCTCATGCATTTTAGTTGTGTGCACCAGCCATTCAAATCCGTTTGCAAGGACTTCAATTTCGTAATGAACCCCTTTAAATATGATAGAGATGACGGTTCCGTCGATAATTCCTTCCTCCGGTTCTACCAGTTCCACATCTTCCGGACGGATGACAACGTCAACCGGACAGTTTTGTCCGAAGCCTTCATCAACGCATGGAAATCTGGTATCTAAGATCTCAACCAGATGGTCTTCTATCATAACTCCATCAATGATATTGCTTTCTCCGATAAAATCGGCAACAAAGGCGTTGACCGGTTCATTGTAGATATCCTCTGGTGTTCCGATCTGCTGGATATATCCCTGATTCATAACGACAATGGAATCGGACATGGTAAGTGCCTCTTCCTGGTCATGTGTAACATAGAGAAAAGTAATGCCAAGCTCATTTTTTAAACGGATCAGCTCGTACTGCATATCCTGACGCAGTTTTAAATCCAGTGCACCGAGAGGTTCATCTAAGAGCAGTACCTTCGGTTCATTTACGATGGCACGGGCAATCGCGATACGCTGCTGCTGACCGCCGCTTAAGGAATCGACGGAGCGTTTTTCAAAGCCGTCTAAATTGACTAATTTTAATGCGTATTTGATCTTATCGTTGATGTATTCCTTGCTTTTCTTGCTGATCTTTAAACCAAAAGCAATATTTTCCGCAATGCTCATATGTGGAAAAAGAGAATATTTCTGGAATACAGTGTTTAATTTTCTTTCGTTTGGTGCAAGTGAAGTAATATCCTGACCGTCAAAATAGATTTTTCCAATGTCAGGGGTCTCAAAACCGCCGATCAAACGCAGGGTGGTGGTTTTACCGCAGCCGGATGGACCAAGCAGGGTCATAAATTCATTTTCTTTAATGGTCAGATTTAAGTCATCTAATACCATCTGAGAGTCGAAAGATTTCGTGATGTGTTCTAAAGTAATAAAGTCTTTGCTCATGGTATCCTCCTAAAAATTCGGTGGCGTGGAGACCCAGATAAATACAGCCTCTTTGACCCCGTATGCTTCGATGTGGTGACGTTTCAGTCCTTTTAAGTAAAAAGACTCCCCGGATTTTACAAGATAACTTTTCGTTCCACGGATGATCCGGATCGCTCCTTTTAAAACATATCCGAATTCTTCTGCCTCACTGGGTTTCAGCTCCATGGAACGGCCCCCGGGCGCAAGCGTTACGCGTAGAGGTTCCATACCGTTTTTCTGTGCGTTTGGCACGATCCATTCAATTTTTGAATGTTCGTTTTCATCTATTTTTGTAAAATAATCTTCCTTTTTAAATACGATCTGTTCCGGTTCATCATCTGCAAAAAATTCTGCAGGTGTGGTTCCAAGACACTGGATAATGTCTAAAAGCGTTCCAACAGAAGGAGAAGTCAGATTCCGTTCTAACTGTGAGATAAATCCCTTAGACAGCTCAGAACGATCGGCAAGCTCCTGCTGGGTCAGTCCATAGTGAACCCGAAGCTCTTTCATGCGGTGCCCGATGTCCATAATAAACTCCTTTTTCTATTATTACTGTGATGTATATGTCAAGATCATGGGTGTATTCATGATAAAAAGTTGCACTATATGTAAATTGCATGTTTAATAATAATAAACAAACCGAGAATTATTATACCGCGTTTGTGGGAAAAGTCAATATTTTCAGATAAATAAAATGAATTTTCCCGAAGGCAGGGGGCGTGTTAGAAAAAAGCATGTGCTCAGCGGGTTCCCGACAATTATTGCAAGTTTCCTTGTGCTAAACATTCCGATGAACCTCCCCAAAAGCAGGAATCGTGTTCGCCAGAGGGCTCCACGCTTCCGGGAGTTTCATCTCCATAGCCCCAAAAGAAACTTTTCATAATTGTCGGGAACCCGCTGGGATATAGGTTTTCTAATGCGGTTGGGGAGAGCAGTTCTATGTTGAGATTTTCGGACAGGTATTACAAGTAGAGTGATGCAGAGTAGGTATTGTATTGGATGTTACTTACATAGTATTGCCAATTTCCTTAACATTTCTAAAATATCGAATAATTCCATAAATATAATTCTTTTAGAAGTTGTTTTAGGATTTTCTATGTAGTACGCGACCTCGGCTATCCACACAGACAGTTGCGAGGCTTACGTCGTGAGGAGCACACTGCCGCTCATGTTTTGTGTTTGTTTGAGCCCGTAGGGCGAGTTACACAAAACATGAGCAAAAAGGCGTGTGAGACGAACAGGAAACGCAGTATGTCCGTGGGGATAGCCGAGGTTGCTTCCATCATACAAAAGTAGAAGCATACAAAATAAAAATATCCAAGGACAGCCGTATTGCACAAAATCCGGTTGTAACCCACTTCCCACCATGCTATAATACCCTCAAAGCATATTTTCTTATATAAGGCGGCACTTCTGCCGTAGTCTATAACAAATCTTATTCAGATCAGAAAAACAAAAATCTCATAAACTCACAAAAGGCCTTGCATTTTTCAAAAGTATTATATATAATAGTAGAGCATGATTTTTGTATAATGCGTGCTGGGATGGCTCAGTTGGTAGAGCAGCTGATTCGTAATCAGCAGGTCGTGGGTTCGAGTCCCATTCTCAGCTTTTTAGAATATCTGTGAAGAAGATTCCTGCAAAAGTAAATCGATGAAAAGTCGATTTATTTTTTTGCAGAAAATGGTAGAAGGATATTATAGAAGCAAAGAAGAGAGAAAGAGGGGAAGGAGTATATGTCGTATTTTTGCCACATTTACTATTGTACAAAGAAAAAAGAAGAAAATCAAAAAGAGTTATCGAAGCGGCTTTTAACCTATGGATTTTGGCACAGTTTTGGGATTTCCTATGAAGAAAGTATGATAGAGCGGAGAAGTAACGGAAAGCCTTATTATATAGGAAATGAAAATGAGATTTTTTTTAATCTGAGTCATGGGCAGGAGCTGATCGCAGTTGCATGTGCAGACTGCGAAGTAGGGATAGATGCAGAAAGCATGAGAAAAGTCCGTGAAAATGCCATGCGAAGAACCTGCACACGAAAAGAGTGGGAATGGCTGCAACAGTCGGAGCAAAAAGAATTGGATTTTTTGCGCCTTTGGACATTGAAAGAAAGTTATATGAAAATGACAGGCAAAGGATTTTCCATTCCACCGGAAATGATTGGATTTACACTGGATGAGAAGGGGAAGATACAGAGTGAAAAAGAGGGAGTGTTCAGACAGTATCTCTTAGCGGAAGGAGTAATTTCTGTCTGTATAAAGGAAAATGCAGAGACAGCAGATTACTTTAAAGTCCGGAAAGTAGAATGGGAATCATAAAAATTTTTAAATCATGTAATCCGAAAGATTTTCAAAATAGGGATAGCAGTCCAAAGAAAAATATGATAATATAATAAAGGATATTTAATACCAAAAGATAACAAAAAGGAGAGGGAACATGAAAAAGAAAATTGCAGCAATGCTCGTTATTATGTCTTTAGCTTGTATACAGCTTGCCGGATGTGGTCAGGAAGAGAAAAAGACAGAAGATAACAAAAAAACAGAAACTGTCGAGAGCAAGACAGAAAAGAAGAGCGAAACAAAGAAGGATAACAAAAAAACAGAAAAGAAAGATTCTAATGAGACAGACAAGAAGATCACAGATGTGAAACGTGGTACTATTGCAGATGGAATGTATAAGAATGAGAGCTTTGGCGTATCATTCCCGGTTGCATCTAACATGATTGCCTGCACCGATGAGCAGATTGCCCAGACACTGAATCTTGGAACAGACTTTTTAGAGAATCAGGAGACTTATACCGCTGAAACAATGGAAGATGTTATGGAAGGTGCGTTGTATGATACCATCATCCTGTTTTCTGATAACAGTTCCAGTGTATCTGTCATCTATGAAGATATGGATAAGGCAGATTCAATCAGTATCACAGAGGAGCAGTATTTAAAGGCAGTTGGCAATTCACTGACATCTCTTAATATGGGATATGAGGTAGAAGAGCCTACGACTCAGGATATCGGTGGAACGGAGTTTGCGTCAATGACATCAAAAACAAGTCAGTATCAGCAGACATACTGTATCCATAAAGTTGGCAATTATATGATTGAATTTATCTTTACCTATACAGATGCAACAGAGCAGGAAGTAAACAACTTTATCTCACAGATTGCATTTGAGAGTCCGTTATAAAAAAAATGAGATTGTGAAAAGGATGGGAATTATCCCATCCTTTTTTGATACCATTTTTCTGCAAAGCCAATCAATCCGTAAAGTCCCATGGAAATCATGCAGAGAATCACAATGGACATCAGCATCCAATCCATTTTAAATACCTGGGAGGCATAGATGATGAGGTAGCCAAGGCCGCATTTAGAGGAAATAAATTCTCCGATGATAACGCCGACTAAACACAGACCGATATTGACTTTTGCCAGACTCAGAAGCCTTGGGACATTAGCGGGAAGCAGTACTTTTGTGAGTATATGCCATCTGTTTCCGCCAAGTGTCTGTATCAGCTTTATTTTATCCGTATCTACGTCCTCAAATCCCTGATGGAGGTTAAGGATGGAACCAAAGATAGCAACGGACATGCCAGTCAGAATAATGGTTTTATAGTTTGCTCCCAGCCAGACAATCAGCAGAGGAGCCAAAGCGGATTTTGGGAGACTGTTCAGTATTACAAGGTAAGGCTCTAAAGTTTCCGATAATTTTCGGCTGCACCACAGTAAGATTGCAAATAATAATGAAAAAAAGAAAACAAATGCAAAACTGACAAAAGTCTCAAAAAGCGTAATCCCTGTATGGAGCAGGATGGAGCCATCTTTTAGCATAGAAATAAAACAGGTTACAATTTTAGAAGGACTGCTGAAAACAAAAGAATCAATGATCCCGGCATCGGCAGTAAATTCCCAAAGGAGTAAAAAAAGAATACAGATACTGCTTCTTCCGATCCGCACAGTGCGTCGGTGTTTTTTTTGGGAAAGAATATATTGCTTTTGGGCAATGGATAATTCACTCATCATGGTTTAACTCCTTCCAGATGATATTGAAGTAGTCTTTAAATTGTGGAGCAGCACGCCGCTCAAAAGGTGTTAAGGATTCTTCAAATTCTAAAGGAACAACAGCGGCAATCTGTGCCGGACGTTCACTTAGTACAATGACACGGTTTGCCAGACTAACTGCTTCAGACAGGTCATGGGTGACGAGAATGGCAGTTTTTTCTTCCTGTTTAATAATTGTGCCAATATCATCTGCTACTTTCAGACGGGTCTGATAGTCTAGGGCAGAAAATGGTTCATCTAAGAGCAAGAGCATAGGATTTAAGACAAGCGTCCGAATGAGGGCTGCCCTCTGGCGCATACCGCCGGAAAGCTCAGAAGGACGTTTGTCTTTGAACTCATAGAGACCGTAATTTTTTAAAAGCGAATTGGCATAGGCGGTAGAAGCAGAGTTGATATTCCCCTGAATCTCTAAGCCAAGCTGGATATTTTTCCAGATGGTTCGCCATTCTAACAGATGATCTTTTTGCAGCATATAGCCGATGGGATTGTTCGAGTGTTCCTGTATGCGTTTTCCGTTTAGCAGGATTTCCCCTTCTTCCGGTGCGAGAAGCCCTGCGATCAGGGAAAGCAGAGTGGATTTTCCGCAACCGGAGGGACCTACAACTGCTATGAAATCTCCTTTACAGACGGTAAAATGAATGTTTTGAAGTGCCGGTGTTTCACCCTGCATGGAATGGTAAGCGTAGTTGACATGATTGATTTCAAGCAGTGGTTCCATAACAATCCTCCTGATAAAATATAGTTTATCATATGAAAAATAAAAGAAAATGTGAAGAGAGTTATGACTCAAAAAAAGATTCAATCGGAGTCTCTAATACTTTGGAAATACCATAGAGTTCAATATCGGTGACGGTTCTGCTCTTGTCCTCAATTCGGGAAATAGAACCCCGGCATACATAGATAGCCATTGTTTCGAGTCGGTCAGATAAGGTCTGCTGGCTCATTTTTTTTGCTTTCCTCAATGCTTTTACCTTATCACCAATTAAATTTTTATCGTTACTGTCAATAATTCTAGGCATAAAATACTCCTCTCAATCATAAAAAAGTCTTGTTATAGGACAAAAACAATGCTATACTAGTTTTTATAAAAAAATGTCTTGTTATAAGACAAGATAAAAAAGGAGAGGAAATTTTATGAAAAGAAGGAAACGAAAGAAAGTGACCGCTATGGGGCTGGCTGTTGTTATGGCAGCTACAGTGCCGATGCAGGTTTTCGCAACGGAGGGTGTAGAGGAAAATACGCAGGTGAATGAGCAGGTAAACGAGCAGGCAGATGTGACAGGTTCTGCAGTTGGGGAACAAACAGAAGGCTTTAGCTTTCAATTTGATGCTACGACAGGAACAGCAGCGGTTACCGGTTATACCGGAGTGGACACAGCAATTGTAATTCCTGCACAGACGGTAAAAGGGGGAATTACTTATAAGGTTACATCAGTAGCAGAGAGAGCATTCTATAATAATGATTCCATTATTTCTGTTATCTTTGAAGGAGGTATCAAGAACATTGGAAATAGCGCTTTTGAACATTGTGATTCTCTGCAAAAAGTGGAACTGTGTGATTCAATTGAAAGTATGGGAGAAGGTGTATTTTCTGGTTGTAGCCAATTAAAAGAAGTACGCTTATCGGCTGGTCTGAAACAAATTTCAAATCAAGCGTTTTTTGACTGTAAAAATTTAAAAGAAATTCAAATCCCGGATGCAGTGGAATTAATAAACAGTTGGTCATTCGATAACTGTACTTCTTTAGAAAAAGTAGTCTTTTCAAACTCCAGCATGTGCAAGACAATAGGTAATTCAGCCTTTAAAGGATGTACAACACTTAAAAATATAACACTGTCACCTTTGACAGAAAGTATTAATGCCAGCGCTTTTTATGGATGCTCCAATATCAGCAGCATTGTCATACCAAGAAGGGTAAGTTATATTGGTACAGAGACTTTTAAGAACTGTACATCTCTTTCAGAATTGCAGTTTGAGACACCAAGTGCCTTAAAAAAGATAGGAAGCCAAGCATTTTACAATTGTAATTTTAGTAAAGTCGAATTGCCGGAAGGTTTAGAAGAGTTTGCAGCGAATGATATGCGTTATAGTAGTGATTGTGGAGAGACTTTTTTTGAAAATCCAATTCAGAAATTAGTATTACCGAGGACTTTAAAACAGATAGGATGGCGGGACGAGATTGTATCTAACGATGACCAAAAGGTAGTAGTAATAAAATCTAATATTCCTATATCCTCTTTTGGTAAGAACACAGAAATATACGGCTTACTCAATTCCCAAGTTCAGCAGGGGGCACAGGAATATGGCTACAGCTTTTTCCCAATTGATGCACCTTCTGGTCTGAAAGTAAAAGATATGAATAATAATACCGTAAAACTAAGCTGGAATGCGGTTACGGCGGTATCTAAATATAAGATTTTACGGTCATCTGCAGAAAATGGAGTTTATCAGGAGATTGGACAGGTTCAGGGAACCGAGTATATAGATAAAACAGTAGGCAATACCAAACATTACTATAAGATTTGTCTTACCTATACAGATTGTCTTGGAGAGACTGTGGATGGATTAGAAAGTAATGTCGGTTATGTAAAAGATTTAAAAGAAGCTGTCATTGATAAGATACCGGATGCAGATTATACAGGAGGAGCAGTGACCCCGGGAGTTACAGTAAGATATAAAGGAAAAGTATTAAAAAACGGACAGGATTACACGGTTTCATATAAAAATAATGTAAACCTTGGAACAGCTAAGGTAACGGTAACTGCTCTATCTAGCAGTGAATATTGCGGAATGAAAGAAACCGGTTTCCTAATTAAAGTGAAGAAACCGACAGTGACAAATGTGGAAAATACCGCTTCTGGAACAAACATAAAATGGGGAAAAGTAATAGGAGCAGAACAATATTACATATACAGAAAAGCTGAGAATGGGAAATGGAGCAAAATAGCCACAGTAGGAAGCAGTAAAGACAGCTATTGTGATACTTCAGTACACAGTGGAACCCGTTATTCTTATTCTGTTGCTGCATATGCCAATGGATGGACAAGTCCGTATGATGCAAGTGGAAAGACATTGCGGTATCTGGCACAGCCGGCACTTAACAGCGTGGAAAATGTATCTTCTGGTGCAACCATAAAATGGAAAAAAGTAAAAGGGGCAGCCGGATATCGTATCTATCGTAAAAAAGGAAGTAGTGCATGGCAGTATGTAGCAGCAGTATCAGGTGAAAATACCAAAACTTATACAGATAAAAAGGTGAAATCCAAAAATGGAGAGACATATTTTTATACGGTATGTGCTTACAATGGAAATGATAAAGGAACCTATCATAGAACTGGAAAGAAAATAATTCGTCTAACTGCACCTGCACTGAATAATCCGGTCAACAAAGCGGCAAAAAAACTGGAAGTAAAATGGAAAAAGAACAATAAAGTAGCAGGCTATCAGGTACAGTATTCTACATCAAAGAAATTTAGTGGGGCAAAGACACTCAATATTAAGTCAAAGAACACCACCAAAAAAACAATTTCAAAACTGAAAAAGAATAAGAAATATTATATCCGAATCCGAAGCTATAAAAAATCAGGAAAAACAACGTATTATAGCAATTGGAGTAGTAAAAAGAGTAAAAAAATTACAAAATAAAAGAGGGGAAAGGCAACAGAAAAAGACATGCAAAACAGAATTGTAGTGACAGTCTTAAGCCTGTTACTGGTTTTATGCACAGGTGTAACAGGATGTTCAGCAAAATCTGCAGAAGAGACGAAAAAAAGTAGTACGGAAGAAACGGAGAAAAAGTCGAAAAAAACAGAAGAATCGAAAAAGACAGAAGGATTTGACGAAACCCGACTTGGATTCTATACCAACGGTTCATGGGGAATGGATATTAAGAGTATTGACAATAAATCAAAAACGATTACCTATGATGGATATGAGGATGGAGCAAGAGAAGCGTCCTGTACAGATCAGACAGGTAAGATTATTGATGACAATACGCTGGATATCTATGGAGTCATTATTAAATGGGAAGGAGATACTTTTGAAATTAAAAATGAGGAGGATGTGCTGATTTTAAGTTCTGGGGTAGGAGGCGTGGATAGCCATGATGCGGGAGCAGGAATCGGAACCTATTCCAAAGTGAAGAGTGTATCTCAATCTTCAAAAGAACAATCAGGCAGTATCTTAAGAGCAGTAGAATTGTATGGTGGAGAATATAATGATTCTAGAATTTATGGAGATAATCCGGAATGTCCGGCAAATCCGTGCAGAGTAGTGGTGTATAATGTTACGATGGTTTCCTTTGATTTCCGGATAGAACAGTATAATCCGCAGACAAAACAATATGAAATGATATTCAAGGATCATACAGCAGAGTTTGTCGGAGATGGAACAAGTGCAGCATATTATGGAAAAGAATATACTTTGAATTTTACGTTTCCGGATGTAACGGCAATTAAGGTATATGGATTTGAGTTGGTAGAGGGTATTTATTTTTCAAATAATTCTATTCCGGGACATGAGTTTAGTTAGAAAACAGAAAAAGAAAGTAAAAATGCAGCTTTATGCTGCATTTCAGACTGTAGACAAAGCGCTCCGAGAAATCATGTTTCTCGGAGCCTTTTTCTATCACTATAAAGATGTTTGGGTTTAAACAACCATATTTCCACTGGATTTATGCCATTTGTAATCCCCATTCTTTCTTACATTTTGCAAGCTTTTTTAAATTCATACACGCAAAGGTGAGCGCGACCTTCATTTTCATCCGCGCTTTTCCGTACATTTGTGTATATCGGAATCCATGGTTTTCTTTTGCTGTTCCAAAGATTCTTTCAATTGTCTCTTTACGGTGTGAATATAAATCTTTCATACCAATTGTTTGACGTATATCTTCGCATGTTTCCATGTAGTCTTCCCAAACATGTCTTGTAACAAGTTTTACATGATCTTTGCTAGCTGTGCATTGCGACAGATACTGACATCCCTCACAGATTTTTCCGCAGCTTTTGTACTCCCGATACCCATCTCGATTGGTGGTGCTGTAGTGCAGGAAATGATTACCCGGACAAATGTATGCATCATTGTATTCATCATACACATACTCATGTTTTCTGAAAAATCCATCTTTAGTCATCGGGCGTTTGTATGGAAATACCGGTGTCACGCCATCGTCTATAAGCATTTTCGCTATCGCAGGAGTTTTATAACCAGCATCAACAATACAGTATTTCATTCCGACATGTGTAAGCTTGTCATAAAGCCCTTTAAAAGTTCTGCTATCATGCTCGTTGCCGGGATTTACCGTAAAATCTATAATCCATCCGTTTTTATCGCAGGCAGTTTCAATCCCATATGCAAACACATGCTTGTGTTCTCCCTTTCGAAACCATCCACTTTCAGGATCTGTTGTACTGCACTTGATGGTTTTTCCGTCTAGTGGAATGTCATCTGTATAGTTTTCAAATTTATCATTGCCGCCGGATCCTGGCTTATTATGATCGTCTTTATCTTTGAGAGGTTTCTTTCCATGTGATTCTCGGTCAGCATTGATATCTTTGCGTAGCATATCGGCATAGAATAAGGCCTCTTGTTGTGCAATTCGTCTTTGCATCTTTTTGTTATTAGCCCTTGCTTTGACATGTGTTGCATCAACAAAGATTTCTGTTGGATCAACCAGCTTAAAGCGATAGCATTCTTCTAGGATATGCTGAAAAATCTGCTCAAATAAATCGGTATCCTTAAAACGACGGGTATAGTTCTTCCCAAATGTAGAGAAATGCGGAACAGGATCATAAAGTTCAAGTCCGAGAAACCAACGGTATGCCATGTTTACCTCAATCTCTTTGATGGTTTGGCGCATACTTTTTATTCCGTACAGATACTGAATAAGAGGAATCTTAATAAGCGTTACAGGGTCAATACTCGGACGTCCCATGCCATCAGAATAAGTATCACGAACAAGGTCATAAATAAATGACCAGTCAATTGCTTTATCGATAATCCGCAGAAGATGATCCTGTGGAACAAGATCATCGATACATACGATCTGCATTTGTTTTCTCACTTTTTCAGTTTCTTGAGTCATCATATGAAAATACCGCCTTTTTTGATATCTTCATTATACCAAAAAGAGGCTTAAAAGTCTTGAAAATACTGACTTTTAGCCTCTTTCAAAGAAAAATCCTCGGCGGAATGCCGAGGTCTTTGTCTACAGTCTGAAATGCAGCTTTATGCTGCATTTTTTATGAATAGGTGGTTTGGAGCAAAGAGTAAAACGGCAATAGGAAGATTGGCTTGAGGTAGTGAAAATTTTTGATTATAATAGAATTAGGTTGTAAAAGCAGGATATTGGTGTTGTGAAAACATATTTGGATATGTCACAAATTAATACAATATATAGGAGAATGAGAAAATGGAAAATAAAGGATATCCAAAGGTATTATATCATTATGCAAGCATGGAGAAAGGTACAAGTATATTGAAACATAAAAATATTAGATTATCTGATATAACAAAAAGCAACGATGTGAAAGAAATGAGCATTTTCTTTCCAGATTTATTTGATGAAATGCTTAAAAATTATGATGAACATAATGGTTTTAGTTATAAGTTTGAATATAAAGGAAAAGGTAATAGGCAGGCATTTGGATTATTTGTAAATGAGTTAAAGAAAAAAATAGAAAAAGAATTTGAAGATGGTAGCATTGCAACTTTTGCTTTGTGTCTTTCAGAAGAAGGAGATTTATTAAGTCAGTGGAGAGGATATGCAGATGATGGAAAGGGGATATGTCTTGGACTGAATGTGGAAGAGATATTAAAGTTTGTTGGTATCTCTTCAGTAAGTGGATTTTCTTTGGAGAAAGTAGAGTATTTATCAAAAGAACAAATTGATGAATGGGTAAAAAATGTTGCAAATCAGATGTTAGGTATAGTTGAAATCATTTTGGGAGCCATTGAAGAGGGAAATATACAATATTATTCAGCAAAAGAGTTTGATGAGGACATATTTAATACAATATACTATAATATTTTAAGTGAAGTAGAAGAGAGTATAAAATTTAAGACAGAAGGATTTAAAGAAGAGAAGGAATGGAGATTTTTTATCAAAAATTCTTTAAACAAGGATGATATAAAAGGGAAAAAAATTACATCCATTGGTACGTTAGGAGAAGGAGCACGAAGAAAAACAAGTAAATATGTTGCAGATAATGTTGAGTTTAATATAAAAGAAAACGACATGGTTCCTTTTGTAAGTTTAAAATTTGAAAAGTTTCATAATAATTTAATTAATCAAGTGATATGTGGACCTAATAATAAAATTCGTGAAAAGGATTTAGAATTGTTTTTACGAAAGTATGGTTATAGAAATTGTAAAGGGAGAAAAACTAATATTACCTATATTGTACGCTAGGACATACATAGGAGAGCACAGCGTGGATAGTAGTTTGTTTACAGAGTCTGTGGAATATGATTTGTTAGACCTTGAGTATTATATCCATATCCATTTGTGAAATCCGCAGGTGGCAGACCGAATTGTTGATGGAATTATTGATACGATTGGTGGATTGGAAATATATTTTGCGATTGTAAATGGTTTGGCATTTGTATCATCGAAAAAAATTAAGCATTGGCTGTAGTCCTTGTAAAAATATAGGGGCAGCCAATTTGGTGTATTTAAATAGATTAATTAGTTTACAGACAATCTTGTTGATTTATCAAGTTGTACTTGGAGGTAAATATGGGAAGACCGAAACATAGAAAAATTTATATTCTACTTGTGATACTATTTTTTATGGCAGGTGTTTTATTGGGAATCCGGTATTTTCAATTCAAAGAATCGGTAGAAATACGAAAAAAAGACGCAGCATCTCATATAAAAAAAGAACATCCCATGAAAACCCCAAAAGAGGCAGAAAAAGAACAAATAGAATTAGAAATAGAAACAGAAATAGTATCAGAAACACAGGTGGGGGATGTTGTGGAAGATTCTGTTTTGGCACAAAAAGGTATGGAGCAGTTTTTTTATAAAGAGGAACTGACAGATGAGGTATTTGCAAGAATGGATGGCGTATCTTATCCGCAAAATGCACAGATTGGCAGGGAAGAGTTATGTTATCTTCGGGTGCTCCATACGGGTTTTGATGAAAAGACATATATAGGCGAGCTGGTGGTCAATCAAAAGATTGCAGACGATGTCTTAGAAATCATGAAAGAACTCTACGAAAATCATTATCCGATCGAAAAAATGCACTTAATTGATGAGTACGGTGCAGACGATGAAGCATCCATGAGTGACAATAATACATCTGCTTTTAATTACCGCACCATTGCGGGAACAAACAGGCTTTCTAAGCATGGACAGGGGTTAGCAGTAGATATCAATCCAAGATATAATCCATGCGTGCGGACAAAAAACGGGATCACTACGGTAGAGCCGCAAAACGGAAGCGCCTATGTGGATAGGAATGCAGATTTTTCTTATAAAATTACAGAAGAAGATCTGTGCCTGCAACTCTTTTCAGAACATGGATTTACATGGGGAGGCAGTTGGAACAGTGTAAAAGACTATCAGCATTTTGAAAAGGCAGTAGAGTAAGGTGTCCGATATTCGGATGAATAATTATACATATTGGCGGAGAATAAGAATTGCATTTTTACAAAAAGTGAGATAAAATAAAACAGCTATGTATGATAGAAACGAACCGTGAATCGTAGCAGGATTGATCGAGGCGGAAAATGAACCAGCAAAAGAATCAGCAAAGTAATCAGCAAAAAAATCAGACGAAACAAAATTACCAGAAAATCTTAGACCGTACCATAGAGGAACTACAGCAGCTACAGCGTGTTCCGACATTATTGCTGCACAGTTGTTGTGCTCCATGCAGCAGCTATGTACTGGAGTATCTGTCGGAGTATTTCCAAATTACGGTTTTATACTATAATCCGAATATTTATCCGGATGAGGAGTATAAAAAAAGAGTGGCAGAGCAAAAGGAGTTCATCGAAAGATTTCCGGCAAAAAATCAAATTTCATTTATAGAAGGAAGATTTAATAAAGAAGATTTTTATGCGATGGCAAAGGGGTTAGAAGATGTACCGGAAGGCGGAGAACGATGTTTTTCCTGCTATGAAATGAGACTGCGTGAGGCGGCGGAATATGCAAAACGGTTGGGAATGGATTATTTTACAACAACCCTTTCTATCAGCCCTTTGAAAAATGCGGCAAAGCTTAACGAGATTGGCTTGAAGTTAGAGCAGGAATACGACGTGCATTATCTGTTATCGGATTTTAAAAAGAAAAACGGTTATCAGCGCTCCGTAGAGTTGTCGCATGAGTACGGAATGTACCGCCAGGATTATTGTGGCTGTGTGTTTTCCATGCGGGAAAGGGAACGTGTCCGCAAAGAACAGACAGAGAGATAAAAAATTATAAATCAAATAAAAAAGAAAGAGGTAAGGAACATGGCACAGTTATGGGGAGGACGTTTTACAAAAGAGACAGATCAGCTTGTCTATAATTTTAATGCGTCCATTACATTTGACCAGAAATTTTACAAACAGGATATCGAGGGAAGCATTGCCCATGTTACAATGTTAGGAAAACAGGGAATTCTTACAAACGAGGAAGCGCAGGACATCATTAAAACCTTAAAAGAGATCCAAAGTGAAGTAGAGAATGGAACGTTAGAAATTTCCTCAGAGTATGAGGATATCCATAGTTTTGTGGAGGCAACCCTGATTGACCGGTTAGGTGATACCGGTAAAAAATTACATACCGGAAGAAGCCGTAATGATCAGGTGGCGTTGGACATGCGTCTTTATACCAGACAGGAAGTAATGGCAACAGATGCATTGTTAGAAGAATTGTTAAATGTACTTTTAAGAATCATGGAAGAAAATACAGAGACCATAATGCCTGGATTTACACATTTACAGAAGGCACAGCCGATTACGTTAGCACATCATATGGGAGCTTATTTTGAGATGTTTAAAAGAGACAGACAGCGTCTGCGTGACATCTTTGAAAGAATGAATTACTGCCCACTGGGCTCCGGTGCATTAGCAGGTACCACCTATCCTCTGGATCGGGATTATACGGCGGAACTGATGGGATTTTACGGACCAACCTTAAACAGTATGGATGGAGTGTCCGACAGGGATTATCTGATCGAGTTCTTATCAGCTCTTTCTACGATTATGATGCATCTGAGCCGTTTTAGCGAAGAAGTCATTATCTGGAATTCAAATGAATATCAATTTGTAGAGATCGATGATGCTTACAGCACCGGAAGCAGTATTATGCCACAGAAGAAAAATCCGGATATTGCGGAATTAGTCCGAGGCAAGACCGGACGTGTCTATGGTGCATTGGTGTCACTGCTCACAACCATGAAAGGAATCCCGCTAGCATATAATAAAGATATGCAGGAGGATAAAGAACTTTCCTTTGATGCGATGGATACGGCAAAAGGCTGTATTGCATTGTTTACAGGCATGTTAGATACGATGAAATTCAATCAGGAAGTGATGCGCAACAGTTCGAAAAACGGATTTACCAATGCGACAGACGCTGCCGATTATCTGGTAAATCATGGCGTACCATTCCGTGATGCACATGGGATCGTAGGTCAGATCGTACTTTACTGTATTGATAAAAATATGGCGATCGATGATATGTCTTTAGAGGAATTAAAAGCCATCAGTCCGGTATTTGAAGAAGATATTTATGATGCAATTTCCATGGAAACCTGTGTCAATAAACGTCTGACGATCGGCGCACCGGGAAAAGAGGCAATGGAAAAAGTAATTGCCTTAGAAAAAGAATATCTTGCAAAAAATCATGGCTCAGACTGGTTAAAACAGTAAGAATTGTTGAAAATGCATAAGAAATTTAGAAATCTAAGAGAAAATTTTAGCAAAATATGAATTGTTTTTTTGTCGAAAATAGCATAGTATTTTAACAGAAAGACAAGTGTCCGCAATAAACGGACAAAACAAGCGAAATGTGTGAGGAGATTAGATATGAGCGACAGATTAAAAGTAGGTATTTTAGGTGGAACGGGAATGGTAGGACAGCGTTTTATTTCCCTGTTAGAAAATCATCCGTGGTTTGAGGTAACCACCATTGCAGCAAGCCCTAGAAGTGCCGGTAAGACATATGAAGAGGCAGTCGGAGGAAGATGGAAGATGGACACTCCAATGCCGGAAGCCGTGAAAAAGATTGTTGTCATGAATGTCAATGAAGTGGAAAAAGTAGCATCAGAAGTAGATTTTGTATTTTCCGCAGTAGATATGACAAAAGAGGAAATCAAAAAAATCGAGGAAGAGTATGCAAAGACAGAGACACCGGTTGTATCAAACAACAGTGCACATCGCTGGACACCGGATGTACCGATGGTAGTACCGGAGATCAATGCAGAACATATGAAAGTCATTGAGTTCCAGAAAAAACGTTTAGGAACCACCAGAGGATTTGTGGCAGTAAAACCAAACTGCTCTATTCAGTCCTACGCACCGGTACTGACGGCATGGAAAGAATTTGAGCCATATGAGGTGGTTGCAACCACTTATCAGGCAATTTCAGGTGCAGGAAAAACCTTTAAAGACTGGCCGGAGATGGAAGGCAACATTATTCCATACATCGGTGGCGAAGAAGAAAAGTCTGAAAAAGAGCCGCTTCGTATCTGGGGCGAGATCAAAGACGGTGTGATCGTACCGGCGGAAAGCCCGGTCATTACCTGCCAGTGCATCCGTGTTCCGGTATTAAACGGACATACAGCAGCCGTATTTGTAAAATTCAAAAAACAGCCGACCAAAGAGCAGCTGATCGAAAAACTTGTAAACTTCAAAGGAGCACCACAGGAGTTAGGACTTCCGAGTGCACCAAAACAGTTTATCCAGTATTTAGAAGAAGATAACCGCCCACAGGTGGCTTTAGATGTGGATTATGAAAACGGAATGGGAGTATCTGTCGGACGTTTAAGAGAAGATACGGTATACGATTGGAAATTCGTTGGTTTATCCCACAATACAGTCCGCGGAGCCGCAGGCGGAGCAATCCTTTGCGCAGAGCTTTTAAAAGCACAGGGATATATTACAAAAAAATAAAGAAAGTATTGTTGTTTTTTGAAAGAAGCCGCAAATGTGGCTTCTTTTCTTGTGGCAAAAATTAAATTATGGTATAATGTGTGAAATAATGAGCAATGCATCCAACAAAAATATAACAGACTTGTGCTGGCACGACGTTTGCTATATTTTTGTTGGATGATAGGGCGAATGCCCGTACATCGAAAAAATCTCCGATTTTTGAGATGCACTGTGGATATAGAGTATACGAAACACACATCAATTCACATATGAGGAGGGAAGTCTATGATTATCAGAACCGCTGAGATCAAACCATTAGAAGAAGAATATCAGGCAGACGGAAACCGTCTGGTCATCTATTACGGTGATGAGAACTGCCAGAAAGAGCAGCTTTTAAAATATTTTATGCAGGACAAAAAAGCCTTTTATTACAGAGCATGTCCGGCATCCGAGCAGCAGCAGCGAAAAATGATGGGGATGCAGATAGAAGAGCAGTATGATGCAGCCATAAAAAAATACACCTATGAAGAGTATTTTAACCGGATCAAAAGCGGTGATGCGTCCAAACTGGTCGTGATCATTGATGAATTTCATCATATCGCAAAAAAGGATGATACTTTTTTAGAGGCAATTATGAAGTTAAAGGCAAAACGCCTTTATCCGGGGCCGGTTCTGATCATTTTAGCAAGCAGTGCCTTTAAGTGGATTGAAGAAGAGGGCAGGGAGCTGCTTAAAGCAAGTCTTAAAAAAGTTGACCGCATAGTGCGTTTAAGAGATATGCAGTTCTTAGAACTGGTACATGCACTGCCGGAATATTCCGTAAGCGAATGTGTGGAAACCTACGGGATCATTGGCGGAGTACCGGCATATGTGAACCGTTGGAGTTCTAAAAAAGATCTGAAATATAATGTGTGTAAGCATATCCTGTCACCAAACGGAAATCTTTTCCGTGAGGCAGAGCGCGTAGTGGGCAGGGATTTAAGGGAATTATCTGTCTATAATACGATCTTATGCTCGCTTGCAGCAGGCAACCGCAAGCTGAATGATCTTTATCACGATACGGGATTTTCAAGAGCTAAGATCAGTGTATACTTAAAAAATCTGATGGCATACGATATTGTAGAGAAGATCAGTGTGTTTGAAACCGGAGGATGGGACAATGCACAAAAAGGTCTGTATCAGATCAAACATACCCTGATCCACTTCTGGTACAAGTTTGTTTATCCGCACATGAGCGGATTGTATGAAATGAGTACCGAGGAATTTTATGAGCGCTATATCAAAGAAGAATTGAATGACTATCTGAACCGCTATTTTGTAAAAGTATGTGGTGAGTATCTGGCATTGTTAAATGCACAGGGACAGTTGGCAGTACAGGCAGTGAAAATGGGCGTATGGATCGGAAAAAAAGGAACCATTGATATCATTGCACAGGATTCCGTGCGGCAGAATATCGTGGCAATCTGCAACTGGTCTAAGTCGGAGCTGACCGATGAAATGTGGAAAAATTTAGAATTTTCGATGAAACAGGCAAAAATCAAAGCGGAGCAGTATTATCTGTTTTCTGCACAGTCCTTTGATGAAGTAATCCGGGAGAGAGCAGAAGAAAATCCGAAAATAAAATTAATTGATATGAATGAATTGTAGGAGTGATTATGGCGAAAGCTTTATACATAGCGGAAAAACCAAGCGTTGCGCAGGAATTTACAAAAGCATTAAAGTTAGAAATGCGCAACCACAACGGTTATAAAGAAGGAGAAACCGCAGTCGTGACATGGTGCGTTGGTCATCTTGTCACGATGAGTTATCCGGAAGTATATGATGAAAAATATAAAAAGTGGAGTCTTGAGACACTTCCGTTTTTGCCGGAAGAGTTCCTGTATGAAGTCATTCCAAGTGCAAAGAACCAGTATGAAATCGTATCGCAGCTTTTAAATCGGGAAGATGTGGATACAATTTATGTCTGTACTGACTCGGGGCGTGAGGGAGAGTACATTTACCGTTTGGTCGAGCAGATGTCAGGAGTCAAAGACAAAGGAAAGCAGAGGAAACGTGTCTGGATCGACTCACAGACCGAAGAAGAGATTTTGCGTGGCATCCGCGAGGCAAAAGATCTGTCAGAATATGATAACCTGTCGGATTCCGCATATTTGCGGGCAAAGGAAGATTATTTAATGGGGATTAATTTTTCAAGACTTTTAACTTTAAAATATGGAAATACCCTTGCAAATTATCTGCATGAACGATATACGGTCATTTCTGTCGGCAGGGTGATGACCTGCGTACAGGGAATGGTAGTACGTCGGGAACGTGAGATCCGTGAATTTGTAAAAACGCCGTTTTACCGGGTGTTCAGCAGCATGGCGATCGAAGGCACCGGCATAGAGAGCGAGTGGAAGGCAGTTGAGGGAAGTAAATTTTATCAGTCGCCAAAACTCTATAAAGACAATGGATTTTTACAAAAAGAGGATGCCGGGGTGTTTATTGCCGGTCTTACCGGAAACACGGAATTTACCGAGAACGAAAATGGACAGAGCAGCCAGCAGACCGAAGGAACACAGGCAGTTGTAGAAAAAATCGAGAAGAAAAAAGAGCAGAAAAAGCCGCCGCTGTTATATAACTTAGCGGAATTGCAGAATGACTGTTCTAAATTTTTCAAGATCAGTCCGGATGAAACCCTTCGCATTGTGCAGGAATTATATGAGAAAAAATTAGTGACCTACCCAAGAACGGATGCCAGAGTCCTCTCTACGGCAGTATCAAAAGAGATCACAAAAAATATCAAGGGTCTGCAGAATATTCCGGGAGTGCGGGCTTATGCCGAAGAGATCATCGCAAATAAAAGCTATCAGGGACTTGCAAAGACACGATATGTCAACGATAAGCAGATCACCGACCATTATGCGATCATTCCGACAGGACAGGGATTTGGGGCGATGAAGAGTCTGAAACCTTTGTCAGTCAAAGTCTATGAAGTTATTACCAGAAGATTTCTTGCGATATTTTATCCGCCTGCGGTATATCAGAAAGTAGCATTGACCTCTGCGATAGAAGGGGAAAAATTCTTTTCTAATTTTAAGGTGTTAGCAGATCCGGGCTATTTAAAGGTCATGGACTACTCGTTTTTTAAGAAAAAACTGGAGGAAAAGCCGGAAGAAGATGCAGACAGCGGGCTTTGCGATACCGAACTGTTAGAACGGATTTCAGCTATGAAAAAAGGTACACAGCTTCCGGTCAAAAGCCTTTACATCAAAGAGGGAGAGACCTCTCCGCCAAAGCGTTACAACTCCGGTTCTATCATACTGGCAATGGAAAATGCCGGACAGTTGATCGAGGATGAAGAGTTAAGAGCACAGATTAAGGGAAGCGGGATCGGCACTTCGGCGACCCGTGCGGAAATTTTAAAAAAATTAGTGGCGAACAAATATCTGGCATTGAACAAAAAGACACAGATCATCACGCCAACCCTGCTTGGAGAGATGATTTATGATGTAGTAAATGCTTCAATAAGACCATTGTTAAATCCTGATTTAACAGCAAGCTGGGAAAAAGGACTGACCTATGTGGCAGAGGGAAGCATTACGACAGAAGAGTACATGGTAAAATTAGAGAATTTTATCAAAAGACGGACAGATGTGGTATTGAATTTAAGAAATCAATATGCCCTGCGCGGTTCTTTTGATCATGCAGCCTCATATTATAAAAAAGGAAAGACGAAAGGAAAAGAGAAAGACAATGAAAAAGTGTGAGATACATCAGCTCTATAATTTAGAAGAAACCATTGCGGCGGATATTTTTAAAAATGTGACTTATCCGTGGGAGGTACTTCCAAAGATTAAAGATTTCATTGTGGAATTGGGAAATACCTTAGATGCGTCAGTATATGAAAAACGCGGAGAGAACATCTGGGTAGCGAAATCTGCAAAGGTGGCAGACACAGCATTTTTAAATGGACCTTTAATCATTGATGAAGGTGCTGAGGTCAGACATTGTGCCTTTATCAGAGGAAATGCCATCGTAGGAAAAAACTGCGTGGTGGGCAATTCTACCGAGTTAAAAAATGTCATACTCTTTAATTCGGTGCAGGTTCCGCATTATAACTATGTAGGGGATTCCATTCTGGGACATAAATCCCATATGGGAGCAGGCTCGATTACATCTAATGTAAAGTCGGACAAGACACTTGTGGTTGTAAAGGACGGACAAGAAGAAATTAAAACAGGACTTAAGAAATTTGGAGCGATGCTTGGAGATTATGTGGAGGTAGGATGCAATTCCGTTTTAAATCCGGGTACGGTCATTGGTGCTCATACCAATGTCTATCCGCTTTCTATGGTACGCGGAGTGGTAGCAGACCATTCTATTTATAAAAATCGCAATGAGGTTGTACAAAAGAACGAGTAAGAGGAGGTAGAAGTCGATGTTATATTTTGAAAATGACTATTCTGAGGGAGCACATGAGAAGGTGTTGAAGCACCTGATAGATACCAATATGGAGCAGTTGTCCGGCTACGGCCATGATACCTACTGTGAGCGGGCAAAGCAGAAAATCAAAGAGGCATGTGAATGTCCGGATGCGGAGATTTTTTTCATCAGTGGAGGAACGCAGACAAACCAGATTGTCATTGATGCGATGCTGCAAGGGTATGAGGGTGTCATTGCAGCTACGACAGGGCATGTCAGCGGACATGAGGCAGGAGCAATTGAATTTACCGGTCATAAGGTACTCACGATTCCACAGGAGAATGGAAAGATATCGGCAGAAGAATTAAAAAAATATTTAACAACTTACTACGGTGATGCAAGTTACGATCATATGGTGTTTCCGGGAATGGTATACATCACACATCCGACGGAATACGGAACACTGTATACAAAGTCAGAATTAGAAGAGATATCCGCAGTTTGCCATGAATACGATATTCCCCTATATTTAGATGGGGCGCGTCTTGGCTATGCATTAGCAAGTGCAGGCACAGATGTCAGCTTAACGGATATTGCAAACTATTGTGATGTTTTTTACATAGGCGGAACAAAAGTAGGGGCATTGTGCGGCGAAGCAGTTGTTTTTACAAAGAACAATATGCCGAAACATTTCTTTACCAGTGTCAAACAGCATGGCGGACTGCTTGCGAAAGGACGTTTGTTAGGTGTTCAGTTTGATGCCTTATTTACCGATGACCTGTATTTTGAGATCGGAAAAAGTGCGATAGCCTGTGCGAAGAAGTTAAAAGATGCGTTCCGTGACAAAGGATATACCTTTTATTTAGATTCGCCGACAAACCAGATTTTTATTGTATTAGAGAATCAAAAAATTGATGAGCTGCAAAAAGAAGTAGTCTTCGGACGCTGGGAAAAAGCGGACGAGAACCACACGGTAGTCAGATTCGTGACAAGCTGGGCGACGAAAGAAGAAGACGTGGAGCGGCTGATAGAACTGTTGTAATATGTGATTGCTCTAATTTTTCAATATCCCCTTGATGTTTTCGACATTTTATGAGAAAATAACTATATCAGTGTGTTAAGAATTTAACGCAACTACAATTTCATCCAATCGAAAGGAGTCTTAAAATGATTTACACACAGGAAGTTCAAAACATGTGTCCGGTTGCTAAAGGTGCAAAACACGAACCGGCTCCAATCCCAGAAGAAGGCAAATGGGTACACTCCAAAAAAATCGAAGATATTTCAGGTTTTACACACGGTGTAGGCTGGTGTGCTCCACAGCAGGGTGCCTGCAAACTTTCATTAAACGTAAAGAATGGTATTATTGAGGAAGCATTAGTTGAGACTATCGGATGCTCCGGTATGACACACTCCGCAGCTATGGCAGCAGAGATTTTACAGGGCAAGACAATTTTAGAGGCATTAAATACAGACCTTGTATGTGATGCAATCAATACTGCAATGAGAGAATTATTCTTACAGATTGTATACGGACGTACACAGAGTGCATTCTCTGATGACGGACTTGCAATTGGTGCAGGATTAGAGGACTTAGGAAAAGGACTTCGTTCTCAGGTTGGTACTATGTACGCAACAAAAGAAAAAGGTGTTCGTTACTTAGAGATGGCAGAAGGCTATGTAACAGGTATCGCACTTGACGAAGACAACGAAGTAATCGGATATCAGTTCGTTTCTCTTGGAAAAATGACTGACTTTATCAAAGCAGGTGATGATCCTAACACAGCTTGGGAAAAAGCTAAAGGACAGTATGGCCGTGTAGATGATGCAGCAAAAATCATCGATCCAAGAAAAGAGTAATCGAAAGGAGACGAACAGAAATGGCATTATTTGAATCATATGAAAGAAGAATTGACCAGATCAATTCCGTTTTAAACAGTTATGGAATCAGCTCCATCGAAGAGGCTGAAAAAATTACAAAAGATGCTGGACTTGACGTTTACGAGCAGGTAAAGAAAATCCAGCCAATCTGTTTTGAGAACGCTTGCTGGGCTTACACTGTAGGTGCAGCGATCGCAATTAAAAAAGGATGTACAAGAGCCGCTGATGCTGCTGCAGCAATCGGTGAAGGTCTTCAGGCATTCTGTATTCCAGGTTCTGTTGCTGACCACAGAAAAGTAGGTTTAGGACATGGTAACCTTGGTAAAATGTTATTAGAGGAAGAGACAGAGTGCTTCTGCTTCTTAGCAGGACATGAGTCTTTCGCTGCTGCTGAAGGTGCGATCGGTATCGCCGAGAAAGCAAACAAAGTACGTCAGAAAC
>ERZ839741.605-NODE-605-length-45199-cov-6.283980_pt1 | contig 45199 bp, 33 predicted proteins | sample MGYA00519880_ERZ839741 | MGnify/ENA primary metagenome ERZ839741 (study PRJEB31850, sample SAMEA3708851) | human gut metagenome | biome: human gut; feature: human-associated habitat; material: faeces | place: China | collected 2014 ...
CACTGTACGCCCACTGTTCGTCCATCTGCGTCACCACCGGTCAGCAGGTGCAGGCCGGGCAGGTCATCGGCTATGTGGGGCACACCGTGCGGGCGACGGGCAGTCACTTGCATCTTGAAACGCGAGCCAACGGAACCCGTGTGGATTCGATGCAGTTTTTCTCTTAAATTTTTACAGAAACTGTTTAACTACGTCGGTTGTGACTGTTTTTTAATTGGTCTGAAAAAATAATGAAGTCAGCCTTGTTAATCTGTGAAATACACGCTATAATCAACATAATCAGACCAATATATATATATAGTAAAACATTTGAGTAGGAGTTCCATGAATAATGAACAAAACGACCGATGAGTTACTGAAGATTCTGATATCCAAGGGAGACATGCAAAAGTACATTGAAGAAAACAGCAACGAATTCTTGAAATTTTCGCTTTGTCAGTATTTGAACCAGCTTTTAACTGAACATGGTCTGAAAAAAGGAAAGATCATCGCAGACGCTCTCATCGAACGTAGCTACGGGTATCAAATTTTCTCTGGTCGGAAAGATATGCCATCGAGGGATGTCTTGATTTCATTCGCACTCGCCATGAAGCTTTCCCTTGATGAATTGCAATCGCTTCTCCGAATTGCCCACATGGCCATGCTATATCCGCGCGTGAAAAGAGACAGCATTATCCTTCATTCTATCGCCAAACATGAGTCCGTGATTCAGTGCAATACCGCATTGGAGTCGTTTGGCGAACCAATTTTAGGAGCTTGACCGATGACCGAAGAATTGCAATACTTAGATGTGAACTGCTCCCATGTCCGTTCCTTGACCTCTTTCTCATTCCGCGGCCACTGGTAACGACCATTATCCAGAACTTTATAAAGAAGCACAAATCCATCCGGTTCCCAGAGCAGTGCCTTTAAGCGGTCACACTTCTTACCGCAGAACAGAAACAGCCCACTTTCATATGGATCCATTTTGAAATTTTGCATGACATACGGAACCAGACTGCGGATTCCTTTTCGCATATCTGTATACCCGGTAACGATATACACATTTTTGGCCTGACGAATATCCCCCAGCATTAGGCGAGTCCCTTAATGATTTCCAGAATATACGCAGCAGGCAAACAGCACGGCAAGGAGATTGACACCTCGCCTTTCCTGATATGAATCTCCTGCGGCAGAGCAGTATCTGGATGAGGAGCGGAAACAATTGGTGGAGCTATTTTTACAGGAACAATAGTCTGCTGCTCCATGACTTGATCCGCTACCTCATCTCGCAGAAGAGCCTGCCAACGCATGAACGTGGAATACTTGATTCCGTTTTCAGAACACCACTGTTGCTTATTCTTCCCGCTGCTTGCACATTCCTTGATGAGATTCAAGTAATGCTGTTTCTTTAAGCTACGATACTCGCCTGCCATATTCTCACTCCATTCTTTGAGACTTCTAATAAATCTCATGCGGCAATCTAAGACTTCTTAAACTTCTAGGACCTCTTAGATTTCTGAGATTTCTTAGAATCTATTATCTCACAACGGAGTGTTCACTTGTATCCGGGGGATTATTGACCGCTTACAGAAGACCGGCTTCATAGTAATCGCCCGTGGGGGATGCTTTTTGCTGTGTGTCCCTCGGCAAATTGCACAAAGAAACATTCTGGTTTTTTCTGCGATGCCGGAACGGGAAACAGTATGCCTCGCTACGAAACAACAGCGGGGCTTTTTTCGTGTACAATACAACCAGAAAGAGCGATGCGGTACAGCGTGACCGCACAAGGAAAGGAGCGCTTTGCGTGAAACGTCTTCTCATCCGCGCTGACGATCTGGGTTATTCCCAGGGCGTCAACTGCGGCATTGCCGCCACGGTGGCAGCCGGGCTGGTGCGGTCAGTGGGGGTCATGACAAACATGCCGGATGCCGTCCATGGCCTGGGCCTGCTGGCAGGGCACCCGGTCTGTCTGGGGCAGCACACCAACATCTGCGTGGGGCGGCCCCTCACCAATCCCGCTCGCATCCCCAGCCTCTGCACACCGGAAGGAGAATTCAAACCCAGCCGCGCTTACCGGGATGCCGCCAAGGCCGGGAAGGATTTCGTGGTGCTGGAGGAGGTCGTAGAGGAAATCGAGGCCCAGTACCGGCAGTTCAAGGCCCTGACTGGGAAGGACCCCGGCTACTTTGAGGGCCACGCCGTGGCCAGTCCCAACTTTTTCAAAGGGCTGGAGATGGTGGCAGCCCGCCACAACCTGCCCTACTTTGCTATGGGCTGCCCGGGTCAGGCAGTGACCTTCCGCAACACCAAGGTCTACGCTTACATGCCAAAAGATTTCGCCGCCTACGAAGCCGACCCCTTCACCGGGGTGCAGGACGCGGTGGCCAATGCCCACAAGGACGGCTGCGACCTGATGGTGTTCCATCCCGGTTATCTGGACGCCTATCTGCTGGACCATTCCACCATGACCACCGCCCGGGTACGGGAAGTCGACATGCTCTGCCGCCCCCAGGTCCGCGCTTGGCTGGAAGAGCAGCCCGTGCAGCTGGTCACCTACGACGACCTCACCTGAATCCCAAGGAGGAATCCTTTATGCAGAACCAACATCATCCCTTCCCGGAGGATTTCCTCTGGGGTGCCTCCACCAGCGCGTTTCAGGTGGAAGGCGGCTTCGGCGAGGGGGGCAAAGGCCCCGCCACCACCGACCTGGGGGCCAACCGCCCCGGCATTGCGGACAACAGGGTGGCCGCCGACCACTACCACCACTGGAAAGAGGACGTGGATCTGATGGCCGAACTGGGCCTGAAAGTCTACCGTATGGGCTTCTCCTGGAGCCGCATCATGCCGGACAATTCCGGCATTCCCAACCCCGAGGGGCTGGCCTTTTACGACCGGCTCATCGATTATCTGCTGGAGAAGGGCATCCAGCCCTTTGTGACCCTTTACCACTTTGAGTGCCCCCAGGCGGCGGTGGACGCCTTCGGTGGCTGGCGCAGCCGCCAGATGGTGGATGCCTACCTGCAATACGCCGAGGTGTGTTTCACCCACTTCAAGGGCCGTGTCAAAATGTGGGCTACTGTCAACGAGCAGCTCATCGCCACGGCGGCGGGGATGCTCAACGGCAACCACGAGTCGGACCCTCAGAAGAATCTGCAGAATGTCTACCAGATGAGCTACAACGTCTCGCTGGCCGAACACAAAGCCATTTCGCTGTTACGGAAAATTGACCCCGAGGCCAAGATCGGCCCGGTCTGTGCGATTCAGGTGGTCTACCCCCAGTCCAGCCGCAGCGAGGATGTGCTGGCCGCCGCCAACGCCGAGGAACTCATGGAGTTCTATCTGCTGGATATGAGCGTTTACGGTACCTATCCGCCCTATGTGGCCTCCTATTTAAAGAGCCACGGGCTCTACCCCCATACCGAGCCGGAGGATGTTGCAGCACTGCAGGCGTCAAAACCTGATTTCATCGGGATCAACTACTATTTCAGCCTCTGCGTCAAGGCCAAGACGGGGCCCATCAACTACGACCAGCCGCCCTTCTGGGTGTCGGACGCCTTCGACATCTGCGAGAATCCCTATCTCGAAAAAACCGAATGGATGGACAAGGGCATCGACCCGGCGGGCCTGCATATCGGGATGCGCAAGGTGTACAACCGCTACCGCCTGCCGATGATCGTCACCGAAAACGGTATGGCTTACAGCGAAGCCCCCGGCCCCGACGGCCAGATCCACGATGTCTACCGCATCGACTATCTGCGCCGGCATATCGAGCAACTGGAGATCATGCTGGACGAGGGATTGCCGGTATTCGGCTACTGCCCCTGGAGCTTTGTGGACGTGGTATCCAGCCACCAGGGCTTTGCCAAGCGTTACGGCCTGGTATACGTGAACCGCACCGACACCGATGTGATGGACTGTGCCCGCATCAAGAAGGACAGTTTCAGCTGGTATCAACAGGTCATACGGCAAAACGGCCTGTGGGAATCATAAAGAGGAGGAAAAACAATGGCAAACAACAAAGAAATCGCCCACCAGATCCTGACGGCTGTGGGCGGTGCGTCCAATCTGAAGGACGCCACCCACTGCATGACCCGTCTACGGCTCTACCTGAAGGACGACTCCATCCCTAAGGATGAGGAAGTCAAGGCTATCGGCGGTGTGCTGGGCGTGGTGCGCGGCGGCCAGCAATACCAGGTCATCATCGGCACCAATGTGCCCAAGGTCTACGAGGAACTGTGCAAGCTGGCGAACCTCACTGCCAATGCGCCGGTGGAGGACGCCAAAGCCGCGGCGGAAGACGCCGCGGTGGCCAAGCCCAAACTGACCCCCAAACAGGTGGGCAAGAACATCATGGGCTACATGGCGGGCTGCATGACCCCACTGATTCCCGTGTTGCTGGCGGGCGCGCTGTTCCGCTGCATCAACTCCCTGTGCGGGCCGGAACTGCTGGGACTGTATCCGGCGGAAAGCGACCTGTACATCCTGTTTGACTTCCTGTATGACGCCGCCTTCTACTTCATGCCCATTCTGGCAGGTTTCAACGCCGCCAAGCAGCTGGGCATCACCCCCATGCTGGGCGGTTTCATCGGCTGTATTCTCATGGTACCGGATTTTGCGGCTTATGCTACGTCCGGGGAACCATTCACAGTGTTTGGTATCCCCTGCACCGTTACCAACTATGCCCAGACAGTGCTGCCCATCATGCTGTCGGTTTTCTTCTTCAGCGTGGTGTATAAGCTCATCAAAAAGATCATGCCTGATGTGCTGACCACCGTATTCACTCCTTTCCTCAGTATGCTGATCTCCATTCCGTTTATCCTCTGCCTGCTGGCACCTCTGGGCACTATTGTGGGCAATGCCATCAGCAACGGTCTGGCCTGGTTCGGTACCACCACTGGCTTCTTCGGTGTAGCGGTCATTGCAGCTTTGTGGGAATTCCTGGTTCTCAGCGGCATGCACCTGGCCCTGATGATGCCCATGATGGCCTCCTTCTTCGAGACTGGTATTCAGAGCGGTCCCATGGTCAGCGGCAGCTTTGCTACTTGGGCCTGCTTTGGTGTGGCGCTGGGTGCTGCGCTGCGTCTGCGCAATAAAGAGGAAAAGAGCACCGCTTTTGCCTCCTTCACCGCCGGCATCCTGGGCGGTATCACCGAGCCCACCCTCTACGGCATCTGCTTCCGGTACAGCCGCTGCTTCATCACCTCCGCCATCGGCGCCTTTGTGGGCGGTGCTTATGCGGGCATCACCAATGTGTGCGCCTACGCCATCACCAGCTCCAACTTCCTGGCGCTGCTCAGCTTCAGTGGCGGCACCACCGCCAACCTGATCAACGGCATCATCGCCTGTGCCATCTCTCTGGTGGTGGGTGTTGTGGCTACCTATTTCTTTGGCTTCTCCAAGAAAGATCTGGAAAAAGTCTGATTGACCTTTTGGATTTCGCAACAAAAAAGGACCGATACCTGGAGGTATCGGTCTTTTTTCTATTGCAGGAAATGTCTGTTTTATGGTACAGTAATAAAAAGGGAGGTTATGCCGATGAATGACGCAAAAACAATGGGTTCTTTGGAAGAAAAGCTCATGAGTTATGTGAGCACCACTCCCCAGCAGGACGCCAACTACGACATTGCTCTGGCCATGCTGACCCATTACGGCAAGCTGAAAAATCTGTCCCTGGCCGAGATCGCCGACCTGTGCTATGTATCCAAGGCATCCATTTCCCGTTTTTGCCGGTTTATGGGGTTTGACGGCTTCCGTGAACTGCACGACTGCTTACTACAGGATTTTTCTATCAGAACGGATTATTCCCGGACCTTTTACGACAAACTGTGTGCCGACCCGCAGGCAGCCCTGCAGGATTACAGCGAGGAAGTGATCCGCAACATCCGGGTCACCACTGCCCCCGAAAACACTGAGCGCCTGGCCGAGATGGCCGTGGCTCTTGCTAACAGCGGCAGAATCGCCTTCTTCTCCCACCATTTTCTGTGGGATATCGGGCGGCATCTGCAAAGCAAGATGATCCGGATGGACCGCTATGTGGAGCTATATCTGGACTACACCCAGCAGCTGGCTTGTGCCCGCAGCCTGCAGAAAAACGACCTGGCCATCGTCTGCACAGTGGGGGGAAGCTACCCCATGCGTTACCCTACCATCTGGAACGGGCTGATAGCTGCTGGGTGCCCCATTCTGGTCATCACCCAGAATACATCCAGCTCCTACTGGAATTATGCCCGGTTTGTGCTGGGGTGCGGGGTGTCCAACCGCAACGATGTGGGCAAGTACGGGGCGTTGATGGCGGTGGATCTGTTGACCCTGCAATATCTGCGTCAGTATGGAAAAGAATATCTCTGAATAAACTTTTTGTAAGCAGGTGCCGCGACGGGCACCTGCTCTTTTTTTGACAAATCCTACAAATTTGAGACCGGTTTTTTGACACGCTGCCCCTTTCTGAAACTGCTTTTCCTAACAGGGAACCAACCCTTCGGTATGTTGTTGTATACTGAAATCAAAAGGTAAACATCTGCTGATTGGGAAGGAGCTGCCTGTTATGCATATTGCCGTTGTTTCTCTGGGAGCCTTTGGCCACGTGAACCCTACTCTGGAACTGGTAACCGAACTGGTGCGCCGGGGTGTGCGGGTGACCTATTTCTGTACCGAGGGGTTCCGCACCATTGTGGAGCCCACGGGTGCCCAGTTCGTGGCGGTGCCTTCCTGGATGGAAGCACATGCCGGTGAATCCGGGGAGGACAAGTCAGATGTGGCTGCCACCGTGCCGTTTCTGTTCCTGCATGAAGCGGAGGCCTATCTGGAACCGGTGCTGGCGGTGCTGAAAGAGGACCGCCCCGACGCCATCGTCCACGATTTTGCGGGCATTGCCGGTACCCTGGCCGCCGATGTGCTGGGAGTGCCCAACGTTATGCTCTACACCAGCTACCCGGCCAACGGGGAGTACTCGGTGGCGGCCGGGTTCGAGACGGTGTCCCCCGACCATCCCCTGCGGGTGGCCGCCGACGAACTGGCCGATCGCTTTGTGGTACAGTACGGCTGCCGCAAGATGACCGTGAAGGAAATTTTTGACGGTCGGGGAGATCTGAACCTGGTCATGATGCAGAAGCGGCTGGTGCCCCACAACGAAAGTTTCGACGACAGCTTTGTCTTTACCGGGGTGCAGATCGGCAAGCGCACGGCCTTCGGTAGCTGGAAAGCCCCCGCTGATGGCAAACCCCTGCTGTACTCCTCTTTGGGCACCGCTTTCAACAACTGGCCGGAATACTACCCCATCCTCTTTGATGCTGTACGGGACCTGGATATTCATGTCTTTGCGGCGCTGGGCTCCATTGATCCGGCCAGCTTGCAGGATGTACCCGCCAATGTGGAGCTGGGCCAGATGGTGCCCCAGCTGGACATCCTGTCTCAGGCGTCGGTCTTTATCACCCATGCGGGCATGGGGGGCACCGGAGAATCCATTTACTACGGCGTGCCCATGATCGCCATTCCCCAGATGGACGAGCAGGCCGTCACGGCGGGGCAAATCGAAAAACTGGGTCTGGGCATCGCCTTCCACGGCAAGAACAGCGTTACCTCCCAAGGCTTGAAAATGGCCATCGAGACTATCCTGCAGAATGATTCCTACCGCGAGACTTTGCAGGAATTCAGCGCCGATATGCGCAGCCTGGGTGGGGCAAAGGCTTCGGCCGATGCCCTGGTCCGGTTTCTCAACCGATAAAGGAGCTTCTTAATAAGCGTATTTCCCAAGGATTTTCTGTGGAGCGCTTCCACCGCCGCCACCCAGATCGAAGGCAGTTGGAACGCCGACGGTAAGGGTGAGTCCATCTGGGATACCCTTGTTCACGATGGCACCGGCAAGATCGCCCACAGCGAAAACGCTGACGTGGCCATCGACTTTTACCACCGTTGGCGGGAGGACGTGGCCCTGATGAAAGAGATGGGCCTGAATGCTTACCGTTTTTCCATCAGCTGGTCCCGGGTGCTGCCCCAGGGGACAGGCCCTGTCAACGAGGCAGGTCTGCAATTTTACCGGGACCTGTGCGATGAACTGTTGCGCAACGGAATTCAACCGCTGGTCACCTTGTATCACTGGGATTTGCCCACGGCACTCTACCGAAAGGGCGGCTGGAAGAATCCCGAAAGCCACAACTGGTTTGCCGCGTATACGGATGTGGTTTCCCGTGCGTTGGGGGATCGGGTCAGATACTGGATGACCTTCAACGAACCGCAGATGTTTTGTGGACTGGGGCTGCAGATCGGTGTCCATGCACCCTTTGAGCGAAACGAAGACGCCGATCTGATGATTATTACCCGCAATGTTCTGCTGGCCCATGGGGAAGCGGTGAGGATTCTACGGAAAAACTGCCCCGGCGCCAAAATCGGCATTGCCCCTACCGGGGACTGCTGCCTGCCGGAGGATGACAGCCCCCTGGCGGTGGAAAAGGCACGGGACCGTTCGCTGTCACCCTACCCCAATTACCTGATGAGCAACACCTGGTGGGCAGACCCCATCTTTCTGGGCCGGTACCCGGCCTGGGCCAAAGGCGAGTTGGGCACCCTGCTCTACCCCATGAATGCCGAAGAGTGGGCACTGGTGAGCCAGCCCCTGGATTTTTATGCCTTCAACTGCTATCAGAATACGGTGGACCTGATCCCCGACCCCGCCAGCTACCCGGAATGCGCCGGGCAGGGGAGCCCCCGCACGGCTATTGGGTGGAACATCACGCCTGATGTGCTATATTATGCCAGCAAGTTCTGGTTCGAGCGGTACGGTCTGCCGGTGCTCATCACCGAGAACGGCTTTGCAAACAACGACTTCGTCATGCTGGACGGCAAGGTGTATGATCCCCAGCGCATCGACTTCCTGCATCGCTATCTGCGGCAGGTTGCCCGGGCATTGGAGGATGGCATCCCGGTGCTGGGGTATTCCTACTGGAGCCTGTTTGACAACTTTGAATGGGCCGCTGGTTATGATGTCCGTTTCGGCCTGATTCATGTGGACTATGCTACCCAGCAGCGTACCCTCAAGGACTCGGCGCTATGGTATCGGGATGTCATTGCAACCAACGGCGATAACTTATAAGGGAGGTTTTCCATGCAATACCAGTATCCTCATCTGTGCGCACCCATCACCATCGCGGGCGTTACCTTCCGCAACCGGATGTTCTCTGCACCCATGGGCGGCACCGACATCACCAACGACGGCTGCATCGGCCCCAAGTCCACCGCATTTTATGAGCTGCGGGCCAAGGGCGGCGCCGGTGCGGTCACTGTCTCCGAGTGCATGGTCCACCCGGCCACTGACGGCTCCCACGCCTACCATTTGGACGAGAGCATCCTCAACTCTCTGGCTGCCGCCACCTACACGGCAGATGCCATCCGCCGCCACGGTGCCATGCCCAGCCTGGAACTCTCCCACTCCGGCATGTACTCCGGTACCTATATGACCGATAAAACCAAACAGCACGGCATGGCCCAGTGGGGGCCTTCTGCCTGTACCCGCCCCGACGGGGTGGAAGTGGGCGAACTGACCAAGGAGATGATTGCCGATATCGTCAAGGCCTACGGTCATGTGGCGGGCCTTGCCAAGCGGGCAGGCTTCGAGATGCTGATGATCCACGGCGGTCACGGCTGGCTCATCAACCAGTTCTTCTCCCCCTACTTCAACAAGCGCACCGACGAGTACGGCGGGTGTCTTGAAAACCGCTGTCGTTTCGCCATCGAGGTGCTCAAAGCCGTGCGTGAGGCCGTGGGTCCCCGGTTCCCCATCGAGTTCCGCATGTCCGGCTCGGAACTGTTCGAGGGCGGCTACGACCTGGAAGAAGGCTGCCGCATTGCCCAGCAGATCGAACCCTACATTGATTTGCTGCATGTTTCCGCGGGCACTTACCAGCGCGGCTTCGGCGATACTCACCCCAGTATGTTCAAGGAGCACGGCTACAATGTCTATCTGGCGGCTGAGATCAAAAAGCACGTGAAGGTGCCGGTGGCCACCATCGGCGGCCTGAACGACCCCGCCCAGATGGAGGAGATCATCGCCTCTGGCAAGGCGGATATCGTCTACATGGCCCGCGCCCTGCTGGCCGACCCCTTCCTGCCCAACAAGGTCATGGCCAACCGCGGCGACGAAATCGTGCGCTGCCTGCGCTGCTTCACCTGCATGGCGGAACGCGCCGCCACCTCTACCCGCCGCTGCACCGTGAACCCCCTCATCGGCCGGGAGCTGGAGGGCGACACCATCTACCCCGCCCCCGAAAAGAAAAAGGTCCTCGTCGCGGGCGGCGGCCCCGGCGGTCTGTATGCCGCCTACACGGCAGCCCGCCGCGGCCATCAGGTCATTCTCTGCGAGAAGGACGCCGAGCTGGGCGGCATCCTGAAAAGCGAGCAGGCCCTGCCCTTCAAACAGGAGATGTACCAGCTGGCCGGCACCTACGCCAACCTGGCCCGTAAGGCCGGGGTGGAGATCCGGCTGAACACCGCCGTCACCCCCGAACTCGTGGCAGCCGAAGCTCCCGACGCCCTCATCATCGCGGTGGGTTCCGCGCCGCTGGTGCCACCCATTCCGGGCCTCAAGGGCGATAATGTGGTCGTCGTTAACAACTACTACAAGGAAAAAGACAAGGTCACCGACGATGTGGTGGTCTTTGGCGGCGGGCTCGCGGGCTGCGAGTGCGCTATCCACCTCGGCCAGGAGGGCAAGCGTGTCCACCTCGTCGAGATGCGGGATGTCCTGGCCCCCGATGCCAACGTGCGCCACCGTCCGCTGCTGCTCAAGGAAATCGAGAAGTACGTCACGGTGCACACCGGCTGCAAGGGCCTGGAAGTGCGCCCCGACGGCATCCTCTGCGAGACCAAGGACGGGGAACAGGTGCTGGTCCCCGGCACCAGCGTCATCTGCGCGCTGGGCCAGCGCTCCCGCACCGCCGATGTAGAAGCCCTGCGTGGCACCGCACCGTTCGTGCGCATCATCGGCGATGCCGCCAAGGTGAGCACCATTACCAACGCCGTCTACTGGGGTTACCACGCGGCCCTGGATATCGGTGCTGGGATGGATTGATGCAATAAAACAACGTTTGCTTTGGTATTGCTGTATCAGCGGCATTTGCGGTAGCCCAAAGTTTACTTATGCGGATAGCGCAAATAAAGATAAAGCCATCAACCTGCTTATATATAAAATAACAGTCGACCCCTTATACAAAATGCTCCCCATATAGCTTTCAGTGTTTTATTTCACTGTTCGCTATATAGGGAGCATATCATTTTGTCGGACGGCTTTTTGTTTGCATATAGAAGGATACCACCCGCCAGAATACCTACCTGCAACTGCTGCAAGACCCGCAGTACGAGCAACTGTGGGCGGAATTGCTCGGCGGTTTTGCACAGGACGATGGAAAACTTATGCCCCCGGACAGCACCCGCACCCCGACCGGTACATTACAATGGCCGCTGCCGGTTGCGGGTACGATTACCTCGCAGTTCGGACATCGCGTAGACCCCATCACCGGCGAAGTCAGCTCCCACACCGGCACCGACATTGCCTGCGCCGAGGGTACGCCGATCCTCGCCGCCGCAGACGGCATCGTCACCGTTGCCAACGGCCTTGACAGTTGGGGCGGCAGTTACGGCTACTACATCCAAATCGACCACGGTAGAGGGCTGGAAACACTGTACGCCCACTGTTCGTCCATCTGCGTCACCACCGGTCAGCAGGTGCAGGCGGGAGAGGTTATCGGATATGTCGGGCATACCGGGAGAGTCACGGGCAACCATCTGCATCTGGAAGTGAGAGTTGACGGCAATCGTGCGGATGCAATGCATTATTTTATACTATAAAGTATATAATTTTTTGACGGTTGCTGAAGCAGTGTACAAGAATAAGATAGGAAACAAAGGGAAAATAATAACTGCAATATGACAAGCAGATGTACTTTGTGATAATCAGCGGAAGAATAAAAGATAATGCGTAAGCGCCTAACGAAACCGCGCCCTTGACACAAAAATAAGGACCAGCTTGACGACCGATCCTTTAGCAGTTGCTATTCAATTTCGAAGCGGGCTTTCATGTAATCGCTCCGCGACGTCAAATGCGAAGTATCTCCAAAACAATTTCCAAGTAGCCCCTTGAGGACTATCTGATATGGACAATATCATTTTGCATCGCATAGGTTGTTCCATTTGTCTTACTCTTTACGCTTCAGCATATTCGCTCGGCGTTTTCCCATAAAAATCTTTGAATTTTCGCGAGAAAAAGTAGGGGTCATCAAAACCTACGGCGGCAGCTACTTCCTTGATATAGACCTGCTTATTACTGCGGATCATCTCACCGGCGCGTTTCATGCGCACCTCGTTGATGTACTGGAACAGGCCGGTGCCGGTTTCTTTGGAGAACAGGCGGCTCAGATATTCCCGGTTCAGCCCTACATAGTCGGCAATGCCGTCCAGCGTCAGTTTGTCCATATAATGCGCGTTTACATAGATGATGACGGCCTGCACCTCTTTTTTGAATTTGCTCAAGGCAATTTTGCTAAGTCCCATGCGTTCCTGCAAAATCAAGCAGAGCAGTTGTTCAAGAGCCTCCGCGGTGGGGGCTTTTTCTATTTCCTTAAAGGTTTGCTCCAGTGTCTCCTGTGGAATCATATTCTCGCCGGGACGCTCCAGCAACAGATGGCAGGCTTCACGGACGCGCTGCGGCGGCATACAGAGCGCCGCGCAGTTCTGAAAGAAGGTGTGAACGGCAATCTGCATTTGAAACTCATCGGCATTTTGTGCTGCGACCGCGGTGGCCTTGGACAGTTCTGCCTGAGAGACATGGAAGGGTTGGGCGGTAACTGTGTGTGCCGTTGCCTTTATGGGAGCACTGCACCCTACATAAAAGGCGAGCGCCTTAGAATCCTCACACAGCTGGTAGCCCTGGCGGAGTTCGGCCAGTGAAATGGGCTTGTCGTGGTAGATGATGACCGGGGCATCCAGAAAATATGTTGTGACCTGCCGTTGCAAGCGGGCAAGTTTCTTATCCAGAGTACGCCCGGAGGCTACAAGGCTTTCATTGCTGATCAACCCGCAGATTTCATCCTCATGGGTGTGCAGAAATACTTTGCCGCCGATTTCATCGAAAACCTCGGTAATTAAGTCGGTCACAGCATCCAGTGCGGGCATAGGATGAGTTTTTGCGGGAATTAAAGTGACGGTAAACAGCCGGACGGGAAAGACCAGCGGTTCCGGCAGCATGGAGAACGGATTGGATGCAGGGGAGGACCCAGCAGTGGATGTTATCCATTGAGCGCAGTGAATCAGGGCATTCTCCTTTTTCTGCGCTTCAATGGCAAAGGATCGGTGGTCCTCCTCCGTCTGGCGCTGCTGCTGGACACGAAGCAAATCGGCCATCTTTTCCAGATGCTCACCGATGCTTTCCCCGTTCATATTGATTTTCAGAAAGTAGTCATAAGCGCCGTCCGTCAGGGCCGTGCGCACGGAATCGAAATCGGAATAGTTGCTCAATACCAGAATCGGGCCAGTAAAGCTGAGCTTTTTCAATTCATGAATGAGCGCAAGCCCATCCATGCCGGGCATTTTCAAGTCCGTGATAACCGCATCAATGTGCTGTGTCTCTACAATGTGCAGCGCTTCCTGCCCATTACTGGCTGTTGCCGCCAGCAGGAATCCGTTCTTGCCCCACTCCACGGCGGACTGGAAAGCAACCTTAATCAGTGGTTCGTCGTCTACAAGCAATAAATTATACATTGTGTTACCTCAACGAATGGCTTCATTTGGAATACAGAGAATACATTGTGTGCCGATGCCGGGGGCACTTTCAATCGTAAGGCCGTATTCATTTCCGTAGTGTAGACGCATACGTTCATCTACGTTGCTTAATCCGATGCCGGAGAAGCGCTCAGAATTTTTCTCCTTGATGGCACTGGGGTCAAAACCGCAGCCGGTATCGGAGATATGAATGGTAAGCAAATTCTCGCTCACGGTGGCACGGACGGTGATGGTGACAAAATCATCTTCATCCGCCGTGCCGTGCAGGATGGAGTTCTCTACAAGCGGCTGCAAAATAAAGCGCGGCACAGTCCAGTATCCGGCAGCATCTTCAATTTGATATTCCATCTCAAAGCGCCCTGCGTAACGCAGCTGCTGGATGTCGCAGTAGTTCTTCAGGTTGCGCAGCTCATCATCAAACGGAATCAATTCATCCTTTTTAATAAGGGTGCTTTGCAGCAGAGAAGAGAGGGCATCAATACCATGGCTAACCGGGGTAACATGATTGAGTGTGGCAATCCACTTTAAGGTGTTCAGGGTATTGAACAGGAAGTGCGGGTTGATTTGATATTGCAGAGTCTGCAATTCCAACTCGCGCATTTTGCGCTGATCATCGCTCCAGCGCTGCGCCAGCAGACCAATTTCGTTGACCATGTTGTCGATGGTGCGCGCCAGAAATCCGAGCTCGTCGGGGCTGGTATCATTGATTTTCAGCCCGATTTCCTCATCGCTTTTCGCATTGCAGGCGGCAACCATATTATCAATGGGGTGCATGACGCTGCGGTAGACAAGCAGTGTCAGGAACACACTGACAACGACCAGCACTGCGGCCAGAGCAATAAGCATCATATTGATGGTTCTTGTGCCGTTGGTAATGTAGGCCTGCGGAATCGTGGCCGCCAGATACACATTATAGGTTGTGTTGTATTTGAAAATTGTCAGTGTATCTACGCCGTTCAGCTCACATAAAAAGTTGTTTTCACCCGCCTGCCGAAGCGCCGTGATCTGCTGGAAAATCGGGTCATCGGCCAAATCTTCTCCCAGCAGTTCCGCGTTCTGAGAAGATACCACATTGCCGGCGGCATCAATCAGCAGGAAGTTGGACCCCTCGCCAAAGGAAACATCGGTAAATATGTAGCGGCTTAGCTGGGATTCGTCAATGTACAGCATGATATACCCCAGCGGCGTGCTGATGTGGTGTATATCATAGATTTTACGGCCAATGACAATTTTATCGTTGGCGCGGTAAGTGTGGATGTATTGCAGACTATCCTGTGGAGAAGCGGCTTCAATATTATCCAGCAATTCATTAAAACGCTGGGGTGTAATATCGTCATAGCCCAAATCGTAGATGACTGTGCGATCATTGGAAACGACGCGGATGTTTTTAAGGTGTGTGCTCTGAAAAGGAATTGTGACGATCATTTCACCAATACCGTTTACAATATCGCCTGTAAGGGGGTGCCCATTATTGACAGATGCGACACCATTCTGTACAGTATCAGATACGGAGATGGAACCAATGTAGTCGCTATAAATGCCAAGCTGGGTAGACATATTATTGTTGAGTAGTTCGATAGATTGTAAGGCAGCCTGTTTGACCTTTTCGTTCATGGATTGGGTGTATGCATGGTAAGAAAAAATACCAATCGTGATGACGGGAACAAGAGAAATAATCAAAAATGTCACAAACAGACGGGTGCGAAGTTTGATTCGTCGCAACACATTGGGGGAAAACCCACGCGTTTTTTGTGCATTTAGTGACATATATAGGCCTCCGTTTGTGCAAAGTGACTACAATCTATCCATACATTACCTGAATTATAAGGGCAACGACAGAAAAAGTCAATAAAATCCATCTTTAAGTAAAGGGAATACATTTATCAAATCCGGCTTGCCCGATATAATAAGAGTGCAATCAGGGAACGACAGATGAGCCACATCCCAAACAAAGAAGGAATAATTTTTAGGAGGAAAACCATGAAAAAAGCAATCAGCATGATGCTTGCCACTGCAATGGCAGCTACCTGTCTGGCAGGCTGCGGCAACGCAGCATCTTCCAGCGCAGCAACATCCAGTGAGGCCGTCTCTTCCGAAGCAACGTCCGCCGCTACCAGCGAAGCCTCTACCGGGGAAAAGACTTTTGAAAACACAGAACTGAACATCGCAGTGTTCGAGGGCGGTTACGGTTCTGACTACTGGGATGAAATCACCAAGCGCTTTGAGGCCGCTTATCCCGGCGTCACTGTCAATATGCAGATCAGCCCGAAGATTGGCGACATCATCCGCCCGCAAATCGTGGCAGGCAATGTTCCCGACTTCATCTCGATGAACGACAACGACTCCACCGGCCTGATTTCCTCCATGGTTAAGGAACATGCACTGATGGATTTGTCCGATGTCTTTGAGGAGGGCGGCATTGATGATGACACCCCGCTGAAGGATCAGGTCATCGATGGCCTGCTGGATTCCGCCAAGTGCTCTCCTTACGGCGACGGCAAGATCTACATTGCCCCGTTTGATGCCAGCCCGATGGGTCTGGTTTACAACAAGACCCTGTTCGAAGAAAACGGCTGGGAAACGCCTGTGACCTGGGATGACTTCTTTGAACTGGGCGACAAGGCCAAGGAAAAGGGTATCGCGCTGTTTACCTATCAGGGCATCTACCCCGGCTACCTTGAGAGCATGCTGTGGCCCGCACTGGCTTCTGCCACCGGCATCGACAACATGAAGGCAATCGCCTCCTACACGCCCGGCTCCCTCAGCTCTGATGAGGCCCTCAAGGTCTTCCAGAACATGGCAAAGATCGGCACCGATGGCTACCTGATGGATGGCACCGTTGCTCTGAACCATACACAGAGCCAGACTGACATGATGATGAACAAGGCTCTGTTCATCCCCAACGGCAACTGGATGGAAGGCGAAATGGCCGATGCTCCCCGTGCTGACGGCTTTGAGTTTGGTCTGACCTGCGCACCCGTTCTGGATGACGGCGAGACCCGCTATGTTATGAGCTCCGTTGAGCAGTTTGAGATTCCTGCCAACGCCAAGAACCCCGAACTGGCAAAAGAGTTCCTGCGCTTCCTGTACACTGAGGATTCCGTTAAGCTGTTCGCAGAAAAAGCCAACGGCATCTACGCTCTGAAGAAGGCCAACGAGATGGTCAAGGGCATCGTTACCGATGGTGTCTACAACATGAACGACATCTATCAGGAAGGCACTTTCATGGTCTTCGGTTGGGATGCAATGCCCGACACCAGCAAGGTCGTTATCGCTGATTCCGTCTTCAATGTTGCCAGTGACGTTATGAATGGTGACATGACTGCCGAGCAGTGGCGTGACGGCATCGAGGCTGCTTTCGAGGAGATTGCTGCTTCCAAGTAAGCTGAATTGCTGAATTTCCACTGACCAAAATAAGATTGACCCTGCCGAGTAAACGCCATGCGAGCTTGGCAGGGTTCTTTTTAAGGGGGAAACTTGTTTGAAAAACCGCCAAAATCGCCAAAAAAAGGCGCAGCCACTTCCCATACTGTTTATCTGCATCAGCGTTCTGCCTGCCGTGATCCTAACTCTTATGTTCACGATCTGGCCTACGGCGCAGGCATTATATCTTTCTTTTACCAATGCGACCTCTCTGGGGCTTAACAACAAGTTTGTGGGACTGGATAACTATATCTATATGTTCCACGACAAATCTTTCATTCAAGCACTTAAAAACACAGCAAAGCTGATGGCGGTTGTTCCCGTTATCACAATTTTCTGTAGTCTGGTGCTGGCATTCGTTTTGAACCAGTGCAAGCTGAAAGAAATGGTCTTGTATCGCACGCTTTTCTATTTCCCGAACATCGTTTCTCTGACCGTTGTAGGTATTATCTGGAGTTTTGTGTTCCACCCGAATGTGGGCATCGTCAATAAGATTCTCGGTGCTGTCGGGCTGGAGAGCTTGCAGCGTTCCTGGCTGGGCGATAGCAAGACCGCACTTTGGTGTATCGCGTTCACGCTGCTGTGGCAGGCTGCCGGCTATTACATGGTCATGCATATCGCGGCGATGGACGGCATTTCGCCGGAAATCTATGAGTCCGCAACGCTGGACGGTGCCAGTGCATGGCGCAAGCTCGTCAGTATTACGATGCCTCTGATGAAAGATATTATCGGCATCACCTTTGTTCTGGCACTTTCCGGCACCATCAACCTGAGTTTTGTGCTTTCGCAGGTCATGACTGGCGGCGGTCCTAACGGTGCATCCAGCGTTCTGCTGCAATATATGTACACGCAGGGCTTTGTCAACGGCAACTTTGGCTATGCCATGGCTATCACGGTCTTTACGCTCGCCATCTCCGTGGCGCTGTCCATGCTGTCCCGCAAATTGACCGATGCTTCCGAAGGAGGTCAGTAATATGACACAAAATGAAAAAAGCAAAATCAGAGCAAAGGTCATCAAGTGGGTGACGCGCCTGTTCCTGATTTTGGTTGCCATTATCATGCTGTACCCTCTGGCGTGGAACGTCGTTTCTTCGTTCAAAACCAGTACAGAGTTTCTGACGGACCCCTTTGCATGGCCGCAAGGACTTGCATGGGATAACTACGTCCGCGCTTATGAAAAATCTAACCTTGCTGCCAACATCGGCAACTCGATTTATGTCGTGCTGGAAACACTGGTCATTATTGTGGTCTGCGTTGTGCCGTGCTCCTACTGCCTTGTGCGGTATAAGTTCCCTGGCGCGAAGTTGATTTTGAACATCTACATGGCGGCCATCTTCATTCAGGCTACTTATATTATGATTCCGCTGTTCTTGCAGATGAACAAGCTGAACCTGCTCAACAGCCTGACGGCGCTGGGTGTACTGTATGCAACGATGCAGTTCCCGTTTGCTATCTTCCTGCTGACCGGCTTCCTGCGCAGTATCCCGCGTGATTATGAGGAGGCAGCCATGATCGACGGCTGCGGCCCGTTCCGCATTCTGACGAGCATTATCATTCCCATGTGCAAGCCCGGTATCGTGACGGTCTGCATGATCTCCGCTATGGCAGCATGGAACGAGTACCCGGTGGCTCTCGTTATGGTTACCGATCCGACCAAGGCTACGCTGCCTGTCGGCCTTGCCAACCTGTATGAGATCCAGCGCTACGCTACCGACTGGGGCGCGCTGTTCGCAGCCCTCGTGCTGGCACTGATTCCCACCGTCATCCTCTTCATCGTCGGCCAGAAGCAGCTCGTGCAGGGCTTGAGCGTCGGCGGCGTTAAGGGCTAAATAAAATCGAATAGGTTAGGAGAACCGATATGCTGCCCCCAAAACATTGCAACATCAATTTAACCGGCCCAATACCCCGCTGGGATGAAGCAATTCCACTGGGAAACGGCATACTCGGTTCTCTTTTTTGGGGGCCGATGGAGCACCTGCGCATTTCCGTGGATATTGCCGGACTGTGGCTGCGTCGCCGCCCGGAGGAAAAACTCGATAAAGAATTTATCTATGCAAAACTGGTAGAGCTTGCACGGAAAGGCGATGTGGCAGAAACACGCCGTATCTTTGATACGCCCTATGCCCGCCCGACGCCTACAAAAATCCCCACAGGACACTTGTTTTTGGATGGACTGCCGCGGGGCAGCTATCAGGCAAGCCTTGATTTGGGCACGGCGGTGGCATCCTTTTCGCAAAAGGGTACAACCATTCTGCGTGCTTTCCTCTGTATGGGGCGGCCTGTTGGGGTACTAATGCTGCCGGAGGCGTACCGGGGTGCAACGCTCACGGTGGAGCGCCCCTCTTTCGGCAATGGCACGCAGGCGGCCGAAGCGGGCAACAGCGTGTCTCCCGGCAGCTTGCAGCAGCTCGCCCTGCCGGATGCTATCCCCGAAACAGAGGATGGCATGATTGGCTTTTCCCAAAAGGTCGATGATCGGACTGCCTATTCGCTGCTCTGTAAAAAATGTGGTGCAACGCTGTATTATACCGCTGTGCAGGCAGAGAGCGTAGAAAAGGCAAGCCGACTGGCGAAGCTGGAACTATGTGCAGCGGAAGATATGGGTGCAGAGAAGCTGCTGCAACAGCATAAACGCTGGTGGCAGCAATACTGGGGCAAAAGCAGTTTGCAGCTGCCGGATGAAACACTCGAACAGCTCTGGTACCGCGCCAACTATTTTTTAGCAGCGGGTTCCGAGCCGGGCAATGCCCCGATGCCGCTGCAAGGGGTATGGTGCGCGGATGACGATCAGCTCCCACCGTGGAAAGGTGATTACCACAACGACCTCAACACTCAATTCACCTACTGTCACTATCTGACTGCCAACCACCCGGAGCAGGGAAAGGTATTTCTCGACTATCTCTGGTCGCTGCGCCCGCAGGCGGCAAAGTTTGCCCGTGCATTTTACGGCACAGCAGGGGAGTGCCTGCCCAGTGTCATGGACATTGACGGCGGAGCGCTCGGCGGCTGGCCGATGTATTCCCTGTCACCGACCAATCAAATCTGGCTCTGCCAGATGTTTTATGAATACTACCGCCTGACGGGGGATAAAGAGTTTCTGCGTACCCGCGTGGAGCCTTACTTTACCGCCACGGCAGCCTGCCTGGAAGAACTCCTCCAAGAAGGCCCGGACGGAAAGCTGGTTTTACCGGTCTCGTCCTCACCGGAAATTCACGATGATGAGGCAGCCTCATGGCTGACTCCCAACAGCAACTACGATCTAGCGCTGCTGCACTATTTGTTTCAAACCTTGGTACAGATCGAGTACCAGCTTGGCACCCCCCGCGGCTATTGGCATGCAATGGAGGCCAAACTTGCTCCGTTGAGCGTAGATGCAGAAACCGGGCTGATGCTTTCGCCCAATGAAACCTTGCAGGAAACGCACCGCCATTTTTCCCACGCTATGGCAATCGAGCCGCTGTGTATGCTGCGCTATGAAAATCCGCAGGACCGCAGCGTAATAGATGCAACAGTAGATCACCTTGTACACCTCGGTAGTGGGCAGTGGGTAGGGTTTTCCTTCGGTTGGATGGCACTTTTGCAGATTTCCCGCAGCAATGGAAATGGTGCTTTGTATGAGCTGCACCGCTTCGCAGAGCATTTCCTGAGCCAGAACGGATTTCATTTGAACGGCGACTACAAAAACAGCGGCGTTTGTGATTTCCACTATCGCCCCTTTACGCTGGAAGCGGATTTTCTGGCGGCACACGCAGTACAGAAAATGCTGTTGCGTTCCGAAAAGAATCATATCGAGGTTTTACCGGCCTGCCCGCAGGGCTGGAAAAATGAACCTGTTGCATTTCAGAATTTGCGGGCAGAAAATGGTCTGCTGATTTCTTATCAGCGGACAGCAGACGGCAAGCACAGCCTTACCGTAAAAGCAACACAGGACGGAAGCTGGTATCTTTGCAACACGCATTGCTGGGTCACCTTGCAGGCCGGACAAACTCAATCTTACCAATGGACGGAGGAAAACAAGAAATGAATACCAAAGGTCGTGTAACGATTCCCACCGATATGGACGCAGTACCCGAAACCCTTGACCTGCTCAAGCGCTGGGGCGCGGATGCCATCCGCGACTGCGACGGCACCGAGTTCCCGCAGGAGCTGAAGGACACCGGCGCCAAGATCTACGCCACCTACTACACCACCCGCAAGGACAACGCCTGGGCCAAGGCGAACCCCGATGAAACCCAGCAGTGCTACATTATGACCCCGTTCTATACCGCTGCAGACGGTGCGCTGACCATCCCCCTGATGACGGGCATCAGCCGCGAGCTGATGAAGGTCAACGACCACGACGACATTGCCCGCTGGTGGGAAGTCATCGACCGCACGACGGGCGAGTCGTTGGATGCCGCCGCGTGGCATTATGACGCAGCAACCGAGAGCGTTGTCATTGACGCACCCGCCGCCTACCACGAGTACACGGTCAGCTTTTTGGCATACCTGATTTGGGACCCCGTCCACATGTACAACTCGGTCATCAATGACTGGAAGGATGTCGAGCACCAGATCCCGTTCGATGTACGTCAGCCCAAGACCCACGCCTACACAATGCGCCGCCTGCGCGAGTATCTCGAAAGCCACCCCTATGTCAATGTCGTGCGCTTTACGACCTTCTTCCACCTGTTCACGCTGGTGTTTGACGAGCTGCGCCGCGAGAAGTACGTGGACTGGTACGGCTACTCGGCGTCCGTTTCTCCCTATATTTTGGAGCAGTTTGAGAAGGAAGTCGGCTACAAATTCCGCCCGGAGTTTATCATTGATCAGGGCTACTACAACAACCAGTACCGCGTGCCGAGCAAGGAGTACAAGGATTTTCAGGCATTCCAGCGCCGCGAGGTTGCCGGTCTGATGAAGGAAATGACCGACATCGTCCACGAATACGGTAAGGAAGCGATGATGTTCTTGGGCGACCACTGGATCGGCTGCGAGCCGTTCATGCCCGAGTTCCAGCAGTCCGGCGTGGATGCCATTGTCGGCAGTGTCGGCAACGGCAGCACCCTGCGCCTGATTTCCGACATCCCCGGCGTCAAGTACACCGAGGGACGATTCCTGCCCTACTTCTTCCCCGATACCTTCCACGAGGGCGGCGACCCTGTGCGCGAGGCCAAGGAGAACTGGGTCACCGCTCGCCGCGCCATCCTGCGCAAGCCCATTGACCGCATCGGCTACGGAGGCTACTTGAAGCTGGCCTGCGAGTTCCCGGAGTTCCTCGACTATGTCGAGAGCGTCTGCAACGAGTTCCGCGAACTGTACGAGAACATCAAGGGCACGACCCCCTACTGCGTCAAGACCGTGGCTGTGCTGAACAGCTGGGGGCAACAGCGCGCCTGGGGCTGCCACATGGTTCACCATGCGCTGTACCAGAAGCAGAATTACAGCTATGCGGGCGTTATCGAAGCGTTGTCCGGTGCGCCGTTTGATGTGAAGTTTATCAGCTTTGACGACATCAAGACTGACCCGAAGGTGCTGGACAGCATTGACGTCCTTATCAACGTTGGTGACGGCGACACCGCCCACACCGGCGGCAAGGTCTGGGAGGATCCTGATATTTCCGCTGCCGTCAAGGGCTTTGTCCACCGCGGCGGCGGCCTGATCGGTGTCGGCGAACCGGGCGGTCACCAGTATCAGGGGCGCTATTTGCAGCTGTCCGCGCCGCTCGGCGTGGAGAAGGAAACAGGCTTCACCCTGAATTACGACAAGTACAACTGGGATGAACACCGCGACCACTTTATTCTGGCCGACTGCCCCGACCATGATGTGGACTTTGGCGAGGGCAAGAAGAGCATCTTTGCATGGGAAGGCACAGAAATTCTCATTCAGCGTGACAAGGAAGTCCAGATGGCTGCGCATGAGTACGGCAAGGGGCGCGGTGTGTATATCAGCGGTCTGCCGTACAGCTTTGTGAACAACCGCGTGCTGTACCGCGCCATCCTGTGGGCTGCCCACGATGAAGCCGACCTGCACAAATGGTTCAGCACGAACTACAATGTGGAAGTCCATGCCTACGTTAAGAACGGCAAGTACTGCGTGGTCAACAACACCTACGAACCGCAGGACACGACCGTTTACACCGGCGACGGCAGCTGCTTCGATCTGCATCTGGATACCAATGAGATCAAGTGGTACAGCATTGAGGGGTAATAGAATGAGAACACCCGAAGAACAGATCCGCTATGCGGCCTCTATCACGCCCAGCCCGCGCCAGCTGGCATGGCAGCAGCTTGAATTTTACGCCTTTACCCATTTCGGCATGAATACCTTCACGAACCGCGAGTGGGGCGACGGCACCGAAGACCCGGCGCTGTTTAACCCCGATGCGCTGGATGCCGACCAATGGGTCGCCGCAGTCAAAAGTGCCGGTATGAAGGCGCTGATTCTGACCTGCAAGCACCATGACGGCTTCTGCCTGTGGCCGAGCGCCTACACCGAGCACAGCGTCAAGAACAGCCCATGGAAGAACGGACAGGGCGATGTTGTGCGCGAGGTATCGGATGCCTGCCGGCGCGGCGGTATCAAGTTTGGCGTCTATCTCTCCCCGTGGGATCGTCACGATGCGCGCTACGGGCAGGGAAAACCGTATGATGATTATTTCGTTTCCCAGCTGACCGAGCTTGCAACAAACTACGGAGACATTTTCTGCTTCTGGTTTGACGGTGCCTGTGGTGAGGGCAAAAACGGCAAAAAGCAAATTTACGATTGGGAACGCTACTATGTGGTGCTGCGTAAATTGCAGCCGAATGCGGTTTTGAATGTCTGCGGCCCCGATGTGCGCTGGTGCGGCAACGAGGCCGGGCATTGCCGGAAAGCTGAGTGGAGCGTGGTTCCCGCTGAGCTGCGGGATGCCGAGCGCACGGCATCGAAATCGCAGCAGGCGGATGACGGAGAATTCTCCCGTAAAATCGACTCTCAAGACGAGGACATCGGCAGCAGAGAGGTTATCCGCAATGCAAGAGAACTTGTCTGGTATCCGTCCGAGGTGGATACCTCCATCCGAACAGGTTGGTTTTACCACCCGGAGGAGGACACTGACGTGCGCACGGCAGGCGAATTGCTGGACATCTATCTGGATGCCGTCGGTGCGAATGCCAGCCTGCTGCTGAACATTCCACCCGATACGCATGGCCGTATTGCCGCACCGGACTGCGCCAGCCTTGCGGAGCTGGGTGCTAAAATCTGCCAGATTTTTGCCAGCAACGTAACAGAAAAGGCGGCAATTGCGGCAGATTCCGCGATTGCGCAGCACCCCATCACACAGGCTGTAGACGGTATGGCAGATACCTATTGGCAGGCTGCCTACGGACAAGAATCCGATACGATTACTTTGAAATTCCCGAAGCCGCAGAAGGTTTCCTGTGTTGTTCTGGGGGAGCATCTGCCGACAGGGCAGCGCATAGAAAGCGGCGAGATTTGGGCAGACGGAAGCAAGGCTTCCGAATTTACGGTAGTTGGGCATAAGCGTATCTGCCGCTTTGCCCCCGTGGATGTGCTGACGCTAACCATAAAGATCACAGCTTCACGCACGGAGCCAACGCTGCGGCTGCTGGAAGTCTATCAGTGAGGATATATGTGATGAAAGAAATTTTGACTGCGTGGCATTGGGATGGCCCAGTGTCAGAACCGGTTCCTTACGGAGAGGGTCATATTAACCAGACGTATGCCATTACGGTAACGTCAGAGCAGGGGGCAAAACGCTATATCCTGCAAAAAATCAATACCAATATATTCAAAGACCCGGCCGGTTTGATGGAAAACGTCTGCGGTGTTACAGATTTTTTGCGCGAAAAGGCTAAGCAGCGCGGGGCTGACCCGGCGCGTGCTACGCTTCGTGTGGTGCCTACCAAAGAGGAAAAGCCCTATTATCAGGCTGCTGATGGTAGCTGCTGGCGTGTCTATGAATTTGTAGAGAACACTGTCTGTTTGCAGCAGGTGCAGTCGGCTGAGGATTTTTACCAGAGCGCCGTTGCATTTGGCAATTTCCAGCATCAGCTGGCTGAATATCCAGCACACACCCTGCATGAGACGATTCCGCACTTCCACGACACGCCCAAGCGTTTCGCTGATTTTCAGTGCGCCGTGGCCGAAGACCGCATGGGTCGTGCCGCACAGGTGCAGCGCGAAATTGAGTTTGTCCGCGCCCGCGAAGCAGAGTATCACGTTATGGTGGATCTGCTGGCAGCGGGCAAGCTGCCGCTGCGCGTCACCCACAACGACACCAAGCTGAACAACATCCTGTTCGACAAAACGACCGGCGAGGGTCTTTGCGTCATCGACCTTGACACCGTCATGCCGGGGCTTGCTGCCAATGATTTTGGGGATTCAATCCGCTTCGGTGCCAACCACTGCGCCGAGGACGAAGCTGACCTCTCGAAAGTCAATTTCAGCATGGAACTGTTTGAAATTTACACCAAGGGCTTCTTGCAGGCAGCAGGAGAAGCGTTCACCCCGCTGGAAAAACAGACCCTGCCTTGGGGTGCCAAGTTGATGACGATGGAGTGCGGTATGCGTTTCCTCGCTGATTATCTCGAGGGGGACCACTACTTCCACATCAACTACGAAACCCAAAACCTCAACCGCGCCCGCACCCAGTTCAAGTTGACTGCCGATATGGAACGGAACTGGGATGCCATGCAAAAAGTAATTGAAAAATACTGCTGATACCACTAATTTGCTTTTTCATTTTGCGGTTTGCGTTTTGCAGTAGAGTGCATCATGCAAAATCGTGTTTTCTCCTTCTTTGACTCCCGCGCCTGACAAGCGCGGGAGTTGCTTATTCTAAAGAATAAAAATAGAGCCGCTTCATGCGTTGCACTTATGCAATACGCTTGAAGCGGCTCTGTTATATTAGTAGCGGCGGTAAATTATTGACTAATAATCGCGCCGACAATGCACTGTCGGCGCGATTTTATATGCTATGCAGTTTTCGATATTTGCCCGGAGCTTCAGCTTTATAGCGGCGGAACATCCGGTTAAAGTAGCTGGAATCACTAAAGCCGCAGCTATACGCAATCTCCGTGATGGGGTCTTCAGTGGAGCATAACAGCTCGGCGGCACATTCTACCCGATAGTAATTCAGATAGTCAATAGGGGAGCGCCCGGTTATGCTGTGAAAGACCCTGCAAAAGTGTTCGGGGGTCATTTCTGCTGTGGAAGCGAGATCTTCCAAGGTAATGCGGCTGGCGTAATTCTTTCGGATGCGCTCTAAGGCCGCTTTCATTTGGGCTGTACTGCGGTCATTTCGCTTATTTCCGGGAGCGGATACGGTGTACGAATGCTGCAAGAGAATCTGACCGAACAGCTGCCACATCAGGCCAATCGTCACAAATTCATATCCCTCCGGCTCTTTTTCCATTGCCTCAAAGAGTCTGTCAATCAGTTGGCAGGTTACGGAGCCAGCCGGTTGATACGGCTCGATTTGTGCGCCGCGTTCAAAAAGCGCATTGTATTTTGCCTGACATACGGAGCCGCTGCCGAGAAAGCGGTTCATATCAAAGACAACACACTCGTAAACGCAGTCGTTGGGGGTTCCGCCGTGAACGGCCCCGGCTGAAATGATGGCGGCATCCCCCTTGTGTAAAAGGTAAGAGCGTCCATCAATCAGCAGAGAAAACTCCCCGCTTAGAACCAGCATAAGTTCAAATTCCATGTGCCAGTGAAACGGCATTTCATAGCGTGGGTGCATTTTATCTACATAATAAAGCTCAATGGGAAAGTCAAAAGTGCCGCGCGTACTGCTTTCATGGGAAGCCAGAAACTTCATGGCAGGCATCTCCTAAAATATCAATATCGTCCAATATAATATCATTATACGCAAAGACGAGGGCAAATTGCAACAGTATAATACAAGTAAAGGACAAAATCCACTTTAGGAGGTACAAACTGTGCAAATCGAAGAAATCAAAGACCAAATCTGCGATGTCTGCCATAAAATGTGGCAGCTTGGCTGGGTCGCCGCTAACGACGGCAATGTCTCGGTGCGGTTGGAGGACGGAACTTTCCTTGCAACGCCTACGGGCATGAGCAAGAGCTTCATCACACCGGACAAGCTGCTGCGTATTGATGCAAAGGGCAATGTGCTGGAAGGTGCAGAGGGCCTGCGCCCGTCCAGCGAAATCAAGATGCACCTGCGCTGCTACGAAAAGCGCGCCGATGTAAATGCTGTTGTCCATGCCCATCCGCCGGCAGCCACCGGCTTTGCCGTGGCACATCGCCCGATGGATATGTACAACATGATTGAGGATGTGGCAGCCATCGGCGCTGTGCCACTGACTCCGTATGGAACTCCCAGCACGACGGAGGTGCCGGACGCAATCGAGCCGTATCTCAACGACCACGATGTTATGCTGCTGGAAAACCACGGCGCGCTGACGGTGGGCAGCGATGTCATCACCGCCTATTACCGCATGGAAAGTCTGGAACTGTGGGCAAAAATCACAATCAACGCAATCATTCTCGGCGGCAGCTACGATATTGACCGCAAGAATATTGATAAGCTCATCAATCTCCGCTCCTACTACAAAATTACCGGCAAACACCCCGGCTATCGCAAATTTGAGCGACGCGAAAAAGGTGAGCCGACGGACAAATAAGGAGACCCCATATGCTGAAGAACATTCCGCCTATCCTTAGCCCGGAACTTCTGAAAGTCCTCTGCGAGATGGGACATGGCGACGAAATCATTCTCGCAGACGGAAATTTCCCGGCTGAAAGCATCGGCAAAGATGCCATTGTGATTCGTGCAGACGGGCACGGAACCGTAGAACTGCTGGAGGCCATCCTGCAATTTCTGCCGTTGGATCAGTATGTAGAAAAGCCTGTCGCGCTGATGAAAGTGGTAGATGGCGATCCATGCAAGCCGACTATCTGGGATAGCTATAAACAGAAGTTGAACGAGAGCGGCAATGACCCGGCTAAAATTGAAATGGTGGAGCGCTTTGCGTTTTATGAGCGCGCACATCATGCCTATGCGATTATCGCCACCGGGGAAAGCGCAATCTATGCCAACGTACTTTTGAAGAAGGGCGTGGTGCAATGAGTAACACAGCAACTGTGCTGGCCTTCGACTTTGGCGCTTCCAGTGGACGTGCGATTCGGGCCGTGTGCGATGGCCAAAACCTCAACTACGAGGAAATCCATCGCTTTGAAAATATTCCCATCGAAAAGGACGGTCATCTCTGCTGGGATGTGGAAACACTGCTGAAGGAAATTCACACGGCTATTCAAAAGGCGGGTACATTTGACAGCTTAGGATTTGATACATGGGGTGTGGATTTCGGCTTACTGGATACAGACGGTCATCTGCTGGCAAACCCTGTTCATTATCGCGATGCCCGAACGAATGGCAAACCGGAACAGGCCGCTGCCCGTATGCCCGCAGAAGAATTGTATGCCCATACCGGCAATCAAATCATGGCAATCAATACTTTGTTCCAGCTGCTGGCTCTGCGTGAGCAGGACCCGGAACTGCTGCAAAAGGCTGCGCAGATCCTTTTTATGCCGGATTTGTTTGCGGCTCTGTTGGGGGCCGAGCCGGTCTGCGAACGCAGCATTGCGTCCACCAGCCAGATGCTGGACCCCCGCACAGGGCAGTGGAGCAGAGAAGTGCTGGCCGCCTACGGCTTGCCAGAAAACCGCTTCGCACCCATTGTTGCCAGCGGCACAGTGACAGGTACACTTGCAAACGGTGCGAAAATCATTGCGGTGGCAGGGCATGATACACAATGCGCCTCGGCTGCTATGCCGTGTGCCGAGGAGGATGCCGAACACACGGCATTTCTCTCCTGCGGCACATGGAGCCTGCTGGGAACGGAATTGGACACCCCGATTCTGACGGCGGACAGCTGCCAAAGCGGGCTGTCCAATGAACTCGGTGCAAACGGGAAAATCAATTATCTGAAGAATATCATCGGTCTTTGGCTGATTCAGGAAAGCCGCCGTGAGTACAAGCGCCGTGGACAGGCATATTCTTTCGCGGAGCTGGAGCAACAGGCACTTGCCGCCGAACCGCTGCGCAGTTTTATTGACCCGGATGCCCCGGAATTTGTTGCCCCCGGCGACCTGCCGGGCAGAATACAGGAATTTTGCCGCAAAACCGGCCAGCCCGTCCCGGAAACGGTGGGAGCCGTAATGCGCTGCATTTATGAAAGCCTTGCTCTGAAATATCGCTATGCGATAGAGCAGCTCTCCGCTGTAACAGGTCGAGCATTTACGACCCTGCACGTTTTGGGCGGTGGCACAAAAGACCGTCTGCTTTGCCAGATGACGGCAGACTGCTGCGGCCTTACAGTAAAGGCAGGCCCGGTGGAAGCTACGGCGCTCGGCAACATTATGATTCAGTTGAAAGCCTTGGGGTTGCTGGACTCCATCACACAAGGACGCCGGCTGATTGCGGAGACAGAGGTCATTAAAACATATACCCCAAGCACACAGAACTATGCGGAATGGAACGCCGCTTATGATCGTTTCAAAACCCTATTATAATAAGGAAGGTGCAACTATGCTGTATCCTAAAATTGGTATTCGCCCTGTCATCGATGGACGCTGGGGCGGCGTCCGTGAAAGCCTGGAAAATCAGACGATGCGCATGGCAGAAAATGCCGCCAAGCTGATTTCGGAGAACCTCAAGTACCCCGATGGTACGCCGGTGCAGTGCGTGATCGGCTGTACGACGATTGGCGGTGGTGCCGAGGCGGCCCGCGTGGCAGAGCAGTTCTCTACCCAGAATGTTACGGCAACGCTGTCTGTGACCCCCTGCTGGTGCTACGGTACCGAAACGTTCGATATGGATCCCAACACCATCAAGGCAGTCTGGGGCTTCAATGGCACCGAGCGCCCCGGCGCGGTGTATCTGGCTGCGGTTCTGGCAGCACACGCCCAGCGCGGTCTGCCTGCTTTCTCCATTTATGGCCATGACGTGCAGGAAGCCAACGATGATACGATTCCCGATGACGTGGCCGAGAAAATCCTGCGCTTTGCCCGTGGTGCTGTTGCCGCAGGCTGGATGAAGAACAAAGCCTACGTCAATATTGGCGCTGTGACGATGGGGATTGCCGGCAGCTTCTGCGATGCAGGTGTTCTGCAAAAGTATTTCGGCATCCGCGCCGAATGGGTGGACGAGGTCGAGATCCTGCGCCGCATTTCCATCGGTATCTATGACCACGACGAATATGAAAAGGCGCTGGCATGGGTGCGTGAGAATTGCAAAGAGGGCTTTGATAAGAACCTCGGTAAGAACCTGCCGCCTGTCATCACGAAGTCGAAAATTGTTCCGGCCGACAAGGATTGGGAGTTTATCGTCAAGATGACCCTGATCATCCGCGACATTCTATACGGCAATCCGCGTCTGGACGAGATGGGCTGGCATGAAGAAGCGCTCGGTCGCAACGCTGTGGTCGGCGGCTTCCAGGGCCAGCGCCAGTGGACAGACTGGCTGCCGAACGCTGACTTCACCGAAGCCATCATGGCTTCCACCTTTGACTGGAACGGCCCGAAGGCCCCGACCCCGTTCGCTACCGAGAATGATACCTGCAACGGCATTGCCATGATGCTGGGCAGCCTTGTTTCCGGCTCTGCGCCGTGCTTCCATGACGTGCGCACCTACTGGAGCCCGGAAGCCTGCGAGCGTGTGACCGGGCAAAAGCCTGACGGCGTTGCCGCCAACGGCTTTATTCACCTCATCAATTCCGGCGCAACGGCCCTGGACGGTTCCGGTGCCTGCGTAGATGCCAAGGGCAATCATGTGATGAAACCGTTCTGGGAGATGACCGATGCGGACATCAAGGCGTGCCTGAACGCCACCGATTGGTGTCGCGCGGACTATGAGTACTTCCGCGGCGGTGGATATTCCAGCCACTTCCGCTGCAAGGCAGAGATGCCTGTTACGATGCTGCGCTTCAACATTGTGGAGGGCATTGGACCTGTCCTGCAAATTGCCGAGGGTTGGACGGCTGATCTGCCCGACGAGATTCACAACACTATCGACAAACGCACCGACCCGACCTGGCCGACCACATGGTTCTGCCCGCGCCTGACCGGACAGGGAGCGTTCACCGATGTGTACAGCGTTATGGCAAACTGGGGTGCCAACCATGGAGTGACCGTTTACGGCCATGTGGGTGCTGACCTCATTACGCTGGCCAGCATGCTGCGTATCCCTGTTACGATGCACAATGTCCCTGCCGAGAAGGTCTATCGCCCCCACGCATGGGCCAGCTTCGGCACACAGGATCAGCAGGCTGCGGATTATGTTGCGTGCAAGCAGTACGGGCCGCTGTATCGGTAAGTTACCTGTCGTAAATATTCTGCCGGAAAGATTCTGACATAGCCCTTAATACCAGTTAAGGAGAGATTTCCTTGGAAACCTCTGTTTATTCTTTCATCTGGAGGTACACAACAAATTCAGAAAATGAAAAGTGCCTTAAGGCATCTTTTCTCAAAGTGCGGTTATGAGCCATTGTCTATAACATAATAGGCGTTTCTTCCATACCGTTACTTTATGGTGTTCCAGAAAAACGCCCTAAATATGGACGGTTCCTACGACTACGATAGCTTTATGAGGATTCTGCCGGAACTGTAATTACGAAAACCCGAATCAAAAGGGGCTGTTGCACAAGCTCCAACAAAAAGACCAGAGTTATTTAGCCAAAAGGCTTTACAACTCTGGTCTTTTGCTTTAAGGCAACACCACACAAATCTAAGTTAAAATTAAATAAAAATATTTTAGAAAAGTGATAGGGTTTTTAACACAAAGAGGTGTAGGCTTGTAGCAGAGCCAAAATAAACGAAGGAGGTGATAAGGTGGTAGGTACTCAGGCACGTCGCCATATGGTTGCGGAAATTTTGTATTATGCAAATGACTATATAAAAATGAAAACCTTGGCAGAACGGCTTGGAGTATCGTATTCGACAATCAGAAATGATGTCGACATTTTGTCACTTACATACAACATAATATCGAAAGCGGGCTTTGACGGAGGCGTATTGCTGAGAGTTCAAAGAAAGAAACTCAGATTCCTTGACGCAGATGAAACGGCATCGCTACTTCGTATTATGCGTATCATACGGAATCTCCCAAGGTGCAGGAGGTAAAGGGCTGCTATGCACCTGTGGCCTTTTCGTTCACGGATGCAGCAGTCAGGGTACATAACAGAAACCTGTTTGCCCCCACCAGCGCTTACCGCTGCATGGCAAGTATACAGTGTGACGGCAGGCGGATCCGGCAGTGTGAACTGCCAGACTGGAACGTAGAGCCTCTCGGCGCAAAGGAATTTGCACTGCCTTTTGAGGCGTTGGGGGTTGACCCGGATGCTTTGCAGGGTGAATGTTGTCTGGAGATCGCTTTCTGCCTGAAGGAAGATACCTCCTGGGCAAAAGCGGGTCATGAAGTCGCCTTTGGACAGAAGGTGTGGGGAAAAATGCAGGAGAGCCACACGCAGAGGCCGGGACCGTTGACGGTGATTCAGGGTAATCTGAACGTGGGGGTTTCCGGGCGCGATTTTTCCTTGCTGTTTTCAAAACTGCATGGCGGGTTGCTTTCTTACCGCTGGCAGGGACAGGAAATGCTGTCGGCGGTCCCGAAACCCAATTTCTGGCGGGCGCCCACCGATAACGATGTGGGAAACCGCATGGGGGCGCGCTACGGGCAATGGAAACTGGCAAGCCTGTATTCCTGTTTTGAGGAAACGCCCGCAGTTCGGGTGGAGAAGGACCGTGTGGAGCTGACCTTCCTGTATCATCTGGCCACGCAGCCTGCATCAGACTGCACCGTCCGCTACATCGTATCGGCGGAAGGAAAAATCCGGATGACGCTGTCCTATACCCCCGTTCAAGGACTGACTGAAATGCCGGAGTTTGGATTGTCTTTTCAAATGGATGCGGATTTTGACCAATGCACATGGTACGGCATGGGGCCGGAGGAAACCTATTGTGACCGCTGCACCGGGGCGAAGCTGGGAGTGTTTGCCAGCACAACGCAGGAAGCTCTCTCTCGGTATCTGCGCCCGCAGGAATGCGGAAATCGAACGGGCGTCCGCTGGGCAAAAGTGATGCGAAAAGATGGGACGGGCCTTCTGTTTGAAACCAGAAAGCCGATGGATTTTTCAGCTCTGCCCTATACACCGCATGAACTGGAGAACGCCAGACACAGCTTTGAGCTGCCGCGTGCAGGCAAAACCGTTGTGCGGACCGCGCTGCGGCAGATGGGGGTCGGCGGTGACAACACCTGGGGTGCCTTTACCCATGATCCGTATCTGATCCATTGCCAACCCGGCGAGAGGATGGAATTTGAAGTGATCGTAAGCGCTTTGTCTCACGAGGAAGGAGGGGGTCAAGATGAAAACCATCGGTGTTGACCTTGGCGGAACCAATATGAAGGCCGCTCTTGTTGATGAAACTGGTCAAGTCCTACAGGAAATCAGCGCACCCACCAATCTGCCGCGTCCAGCGGAAGCAGTCTGTGACGACATTGCGGCCCTGTGCCTGGCGCTGTCGCAGGACCAGCAGGTGGCGGGCATCGGGGTGGGCTGCCCCGGCACCGTGGATGGCGGTGTGGTCCGGTATTCCAACAACCTTGCATGGCATGATTTTGATATGGCGGGGTATCTTCGGCAAAAACTGGACCTGCCGGTTTACCTTGGCAACGACGCCAATGTGGCGGCGCTGGGGGAGGCACTGGCCGGCTGTGCGAAAGGAGCGGAAAGCGCCGTCATCATCACGCTGGGAACCGGCGTGGGCGGCGGTGTGGTGCTGGATGGAAAGCTGCTCACCGGCTATACCGGCGCGGCAGCCGAGCCGGGCCACATGGTGATCCTGGGAACGTCTGAGGCGCCTCTTTGCACCTGCGGACGGCGTGGCTGCTTTGAGAGCCTTGCCAGCGCCACCGCCCTGATTCGCATGACGAGAGAGGCACGCCGCGCCCATCCGGACAGCGCACTGAATACGCTGGCGCCAGAAGAAAACGACGTGAACGGACGCACAGCATTTGACGCTGCCGCGATGGGGGATACGGCAGGCAAGGCCGTGGTGGAACAGTACACAACTTATCTTGCCATGGGCATCGCCAACCTCATCAATATCTTCTTTCCGGAAGTGGTGGGGCTGTCCGGCGGCGTGGCCAATCAGGGAGAAAATCTTCTGCAGCCCCTTCGTGCAGCCGTTGAGCCCTTGGTATTCGGCAATGAATTTGCAAAAAAGAAAACCCGCATTACCACCTGTACCCTCGGTTATCGCGCCGGGGTGATCGGCGCGGCGATGCTGGCTCAAAGAGGGGAGGCATAAACCATGGCGGTTATTACCATCAAGGTGGTTGACCGAAAGGGAGATACTCTGACAGAAAAGTCCGCCCCGGAACAGGTGTCCCTTGTCTATGACGGACTGTATCAGGAGGGTGACATAATTCTGGTGGAAACAGACCGGCCCCAGCAGTTCTGCGTGGTGCATCTGGAGGATACCATGCCCCCGGCGCTGGTCTTTCTTCCCGGCGGGGCAATGGAGTTCCCCATCCCCCCGGCGGACAACCGGATGAACTACAACCCCAGGAGCTTTGTGGGCAGACGGCATCTGCTGTCTGCAAGATGCGCTGCGGCGGAGGAACTGAAAGGGCCGCGCAATCTGGCCTTCAATCCCTATGACTGCCACGGGGAAAACGGCGTGTACCCCCACGCCTCCGCCAATGTGGAAACGCGGGGCGAGGCGGTGTTTGCCGCACGGAACGCGGTGGATGGATTCTTTGAGAATGATTCCCATGGGGAGTGGCCTTACCAGAGCTGGGGCATCAACCGAGACCCCAACGCAGCCATGAAACTGGAATTTGGCCGCCCGGTGCGGGTGAAGGGACTGCGCCTGACCCTGCGGGCAGATTTTCCCCATGACAGCTGGAGGACAAGAGTGACCGTCCGGTTCAGTGACGGAAGTCAGGAGCGGCTGGCTTTGGAGAAAACAGCCCTGCCGCAGAAATTTGACATAACGCCGCGTGTTGTGAACGAGCTGACTCTGTGTGAACTCATCAAAGCGGAGGATGAAAGCCCGTTCCCGGCGCTGACACAAATCGAAGTGTGGGGGGAGGAATACGATGCCGATCATGCGACTGAAACCCAGCTGTAAGGATTACCTGTGGGGCGGCGAGTGTCTGAAAGCCGATTTTGGTGTGCAGAGCGACCTGCACCCGCTGGCCGAGGCGTGGGTGCTGTCCGCGCACCCGGACGGGCCTTCCTATTTGGAGGACGGCTCCACACTGGCGGATTACCTTGCCACCCACCCGGAGGCCGCCGGTACCCACTGCCGGAAATTCGAGCAGTTTCCCATTCTCACCAAGTTCATTGACGCAAAAAACGATTTGTCCATTCAGGTGCATCCCTCCGACGCCTACGCGCTGGAGCACGAGGGCCAGTACGGCAAGACCGAGGTGTGGTATGTGCTGGACGCCGAGCCGGGTGCCTTCCTGTACTACGGCTTTGCCCATGAAATTACCAAAGAGGAATTTGCCAAGCGCATCCGGGAAAACACGCTGACCGAAGTACTCAATGCGGTGCCGGTGAAACAAGGCGATGTGTTCTTCATCCCGGCAGGAACCCTGCACGCCATCTGCAAGGGCATCGTCATTGCGGAGGTGCAGCAGAATTCCAACGTCACCTACCGGGTCTACGACTATGGCCGGGTGGGGGCGGACGGCAAGCCCCGCGCCCTGCACATCCAGCAGGCACTGGCTGTCACCGAACTGTGCCCGCCCAAAGAACTGGATTTTGGCGGCCATCTGGCCCGGTGCGACTACTTCACCGTGGATGCCGTCACCGGCGAGTTTGAAGGTGTTTCGGACGAGACCTCCTTTGTGTCGCTGCTCATCACCGAGGGCACAGGCACTCTGCACTGCGGCGGGGAACAGGTGCCTTTCCGCAAAGGCGACAGTCTGTTCCTGCCTGCCGGCAGCGGCGCGTATGTCATGCAAGGCGCGTATCAGGCGCTTGTCACTACTGTTTGAGAAAAGGAAAGTGGGGTATGGCATATCTGGTCATCAATCCAAGGCGTTCCAAAGGCCGCATCAACCCCAATATTTACGGACCTTTCGCGGAGCATTTGGGCCGCTGTATTTATCAGGGAATCTATGTGGGAAACGATTGCGAAATCCCCAATGTGAATAGAATGCGCTGTGATGTGGTCAACGCCCTAAAACGGCTGCAAATCCCGGTTCTCCGGTGGCCGGGCGGCTGCTTTGCAGACACCTATCACTGGCGGGATGGTGTTGATCCGCAGGCACAGCGCAAAACTATTGTCAACACCAACTGGGGCGGCGTCAGTGAGGACAACTCCTTTGGTACCCATGAGTTCATGGAGCTGTGCTGCCAGCTGGGGTGCGAGGCCTATTTCAGCGGCAACGTGGGCAGCGGCACCGTGCAGGAGCTCTCCGACTGGGTGGAATATTGCAACACGGGGGCGTTTCTCCCATGGCGTCGCTGCGGCGCGAAAACGGCCGGGAGGAACCATTCCATGTGAAGTATTGGGGAAATGGGAACGAGGCATGGGGCTGCGGCGGAAATATGAGGGCGGAGTATTACGCCGATTTGTGCCGTCAGTATGGCACCTATCTGCGGGACTATTCTCCGGAGCACAAGATATTCAAAATTGCCTCCGGCGCCAGCGTGGACGATTATCACTGGACGGAAACGGTTATGAAACAGGCCGGGCCGTTCATTGACACGGTCTCCCTGCACTATTATTCCATGAAATGGGAAAACAAGGGTTCCGCCACGGAATTTTCCACGGAGGAATACTACGATATTCTGCAGCGGGCGCTGCGAATGGAGGAACTGGTGGAGGGGCACGAGCAGATCATCAAGAGTTACCAGGGAGAGCGCAGCATCGGCCTTGCCGTGGATGAATGGGGGATCTGGTTCGATGTGGAGCCGGGTACCAATCCGGGATTCCTGTATCAGCAAAACACCATGCGGGACGCGCTGGCTGCGGCCATTCAGCTCAATATATTAGGTGCTGCTCTCGGATGAGAAAACCGCCGCCAAGAAAACCATTTTACAGAACGAATTTAACGTGCCAATGACACAGACACTGGAAACGGAGGTGTACCAAATGTGCAATTTGAGCCAAGGCGCGATTGAGAAGGGAATCCAGAAAGGATATGGGCAAGGTCGTGAGGAAGAACGGATTGTGTCCGTCCGGAACCTGATGCAGAATTTGCACATGACTGTGGAGGATGCCATGAAGGCGCTGAACATCCCGCAGGAGGACCGTGACCGTATCAAGAATGCGCTGGCAAACTGATCAAGCAAAAAGTCGGGGACGAGTGAATGAACGACTCGTTCCCGATTATTGCTTTTGATGGAAATGTGACGAAAACCCGTCCGGCTATCTCCGGGGCTTGGCAACAGCAAAGCCGAAGGCGGTGCCGCAGGCCCCACCCACGATGTGCATGAAATTGGCAACGTTATCCCGGACAAACAGAATGGAATACACCTGATCACCCAGATACAGCGCTGCCACCAGCAGCGTCAGGGGAATCTGACCGCTTTTCATTCCCGCAAGGCTGGACAGCATAATCAGCATGAATACAATGCCGGACGCACCCAGCAGCGCGGCGTTGGGAAACAGGATACACTGCAAAATGCCGGAAGTCACTGCGGTAAATGCAATGCCAACGAGCAGGGTTTTACTGCCGTATTTTTCTTCCAGCGGCGGCCCCAGAACCAATAGCAGGGTCATATTGCCGAGAAAATGCTGGATTCCGCTGTGGCCCAGCACATGACCGAACAGCCGCACAAAAAACAGTGGGCTGACGGGCGAACGGTAAACGCAAAAGGCGGCCAGGGTAGAGGCCCCGCCTGTGATGGCATCCAGCGCCAGCACAAAAAGAGAGGCGAAGAAGAAGGTCAGAATGACTGGCGAGTTGTATTGCAGTTTTTTCATAAACATCCTCCAAGGAAGCGATAATACCATTATAAAGGATGGTCTGAAGAATTGACAATCCGCCACAGGGATAATTTGCAGGTTCCTACTGCACAGATTCATAGAGAAGGCATTGACAAATCGAAATAAAAATCCGTATATTCAACGGATTTCGAAGCGCTATCAAGATAAGAATCCCACTCTTAGTGCTTGCCACTTGGGAGAGCAACTGACTCTTAATCAGTGGGTCCTGGGTTCGAGTCCCCGATGGTGCACCAAATTTTGAACGCCAAATCGTAAGATTTGGCGTTCTTTCTTTATGTAGGAAAGTGGCTGCATACTTTCTGCACACCGTTTGCACATTTGCCCGAATCGGGGACTTTTCTGCGCATGGCTTGCACAGCCTGCTTTCCTTTGCATAAAAAGAAGAAAAGTTAGGCGAACAAGGCTCTTGTCAACTCTCTGCGTTCCTCTGCATCCATCAGCCGGATGGCTTCATGGATCTCCTTACCGGAGATTTTTGTTGCCGCCGGCTTTTCGTTTTGCCGGGGCTGGGGTGCTGCCGGGGTCAGGTCTTGGGTGTAGAAGTTCGCTTCGATCTTCTCTGCCAGTTCCAGCCGGGGCTTGTCCTGCGTGTGAGCGTAGGTGTCCATCAGGACAGATGCGGTGGCATGACCTGTATTCACCTCGACTTGACAAAATGTCGAGTCATGGTAACAATGGTTTTACCGTTCTCCCTGAATGGTGTTCCGGCCCCCTTCCGGCGGCGTTTTCCGGCTCTCCTTCTCAGGATCATCGCCGGGTATCCCATGCAGACGGTCATGCGGTTTTCAAAGTGCGAGGCTGGAACGGCAACAAAAAAGTCGCCACAAAACAGACCGGTCATACCTTCGCTTTTTCGGAAGGTCTTGCCAGTCGGTTATGTAGCGACTTGAAAAGTCAAAAAGGGGAGTTGCCCAGCCCCGCAGGTACTGAGCGAATAAGTAAAAATATGTAAATATTAAATTGTTGGGATAGATTACCACAAAATCTGGGGCGTGTCAACGTGAACTTGTCGGGGCGAGGCCCCTCCATCTTGCTGCGCAAGACCGTTCTGTCGCTTAAAAGCCCCACTGGGGCTTTCATTGCTGCGCTGCGCTTCGCAAACGCGAACTTTTGAAAACACGCCACTTTCGGCAGGATGCAAGAAAACACGCAGAAAACTTTGGCAAAAAGATAGAGGACTGGACGGTGCCAGCCCTCTTGACAAGAAACTAATATGTTGAATTTTGAATTTGAGCCAAAATGAAGCTGGTATGTTGTGAGGCGGCAAATGGTAATGGTGGGACTGATAGCAGCTTCAACATCCAGTGGAATCAAGGAGATGGATAGTAACTACATAGAATTGATGAACAAAAACTGAAACTGCTTTTTTATCAGCTTTTTTTGCGGGTGGCGATATCCTGAAAGCAGAAATAATCCGGATGGTGGCGCGACTGCGTGTACTCGAACAGCATTCCATCGGAGTTGAAGGTCTGGTTGACCACGACAGCTACGCAATCATAGCCGTCCATATCCAGCAGTTTTTCGTCCCGGGCGGTGGCATGCTCCACCGTGATGCGCCGTTTGCTGGTGATGATTTGCATTCCGAGCACATTTTCAATAAAATCATAGATGGAATGGGATGCGATTTCCTCCGTCAGTCCGGGCACAAATTCCTTCAAAAAATAGTTGATGTCCAGAATCAGTGCTTTTCCGTCCAGATAGCGCACGCGCTGCACCGCCCACAGTTCGTCGCCCTCAGAAAATCCGCTTTCCGCAGCAAACTGCTCGGTTGCAGTGATCGTCTCAAACCGAATGACACGGGTAACGGCTTGCAGATGGTTGCGGCGGGCTGTCTCTTGAAAGGTCTCGATGCCGCCTATGGTAAAGGTGGTTTTGCCCACCGGTTGATAGATGACCCGGACACCACGTCCTTGCATGGCCTGCACATAGCCGTCTGCGGTCAGCTCGGCAATGGCGCGGCGCACCGTGTTGCGGGAGCAGTTGTATTCCTCGATCAGCGTATTTTCACTGGGAAGCAGGGACTGGTACGGATAGTCCTGTGCTTCGATCCGCTTTTTGATACTGCGGTAAATTCCTTCGTATTTTGCTTTTGGCATAGCGAATCCCTCAACTTGTTCAAACATTTACTTCAGTATACCGTGATTGCGCCCGAATTTCAAGGCTTTTGTTTGTCCGAAACACCGAAAATTATCAAGATGTGGGCGATTTTTTGGAAACATACTTGACTTGTATGAACAAGTTGACTATACTGAAGCTGCAAGATAAGGTTGTTTGAACAAGTTGAACAACCTATCGAAAAATCAAGGTAAAGGAGAAGAACATCATGGGTAAATATCAAGAAGATGCAAAGCTGCTTCTCGAATATGTGGGCGGCAAAGAAAACATTGCGGCGGTATCTCACTGCGTATCGCGTATGCGCTTTGTGCTGAATGACCCTGCCAAGGCAGATGTTGCCAAAATCGAGTCTCTGAAATCTGCCAAAGGTACATTCACACAGGCCGGGCAATTTCAGGTGATTATCGGCAACACGGTCAACGATTTTTACAATGATTTTATCGCGGTATCCGGCGTTGATGGTGTTTCCAAAGACGCCGTCAAGAGCGCGGCCAAGCAGAATCAGAACGCACTGCAAAGAATTATGAGCGTGCTGGCTGAAATCTTTGCCCCGCTGATTCCCGCCATCATCACCGGCGGCCTGATTCTGGGCTTCCGCAACTGTATTGACAGTATTTATTTGTTTGGCAACGGCACACAGACGCTTTGTGATATCAGTCAGTTCTGGTCCGGTGTTGACAGCTTCCTTTGGCTGATTGGCGAAGCTATCTTCCATATGCTGCCGGTTTGTATCTGCTGGTCTGTGACCAAAAAGATGGGGACAACCCAAAGCCTTGGTATTGTGCTGGGCCTGACGCTGGTTTCCGGCCAGCTTCTTAACGCCTACTCGGTGGCCTCCACGGCGGCAGCCGACATCCCCAAATGGGACTTTGGCTTTTTCACTATTAATATGATTGGCTATCAGGCGCAGGTCATTCCGGCTATGCTGGCCGCGTTTACGTTCGTGTATCTGGAGCGCTTTTTCCGCAAAATCTGCCCGCCGGTCATTTCAATGATTGTGGTTCCGTTCTGCTCTTTGGTGCTGTCCGTTATCATCGCCCACACGGTTCTCGGCCCCATCGGCTGGAAAATCGGTTCTGTCATCTCCGATGTGGTTTATGCAGGTATCTCCGGCTCTTTCCGCGTTGTGTTCGGTGCCATCTTCGGCCTTGTGTATGCACCGCTGGTCATCACCGGCCTGCACCACATGTCCAACGCCATTGATATGCAGCTGATCGCCGACTTCGGCGGCACGATGCTGTGGCCCATGATCGCACTCTCCAACATCGCACAGGGTTCTGCCGTGCTGGGCATGATCTACCTGCAGCGCAAAAACGCTGCTGCACAGGAAGTCAATGTTCCTTCCTGCATCTCCTGCTATCTGGGTGTTACTGAGCCGGCCATGTTCGGTGTCAACCTCAAGTATCACTTCCCGTTTGTCTGCGGCATGATTGGTTCCGCAACAGCCGCAGTGGTCTGTGTGGCAACCTCCACCACGGCCAACGCAATCGGCGTCGGCGGTATCCCCGGCATTCTGTCCATCCAGCCTGCCTGTATGCTTAGCTTTGCCGTGTGTATGCTGATCGCTATCGTGATTCCTTTTGTGCTGACCGTCATCGTTGGCAAGAAAAAGGGAATTGCCTGATTTTCAAGAATTGCGAGGTGCTTGCAATGGAAGCACTCAAGGATAAAGTAGTTTACCAGATTTACCCGAAATCCTTTTACGATACCAACGGCGATGGTCTGGGCGACCTGAAAGGCGTCACGGCCAAGCTGGATTATCTGGCCGACCTCGGCGTGGATTACCTATGGCTGACCCCGTTTTTTCCCTCGCCGCAGCGGGACAACGGCTATGACGTGGCGGATTACCGCGCTATCGACCCGCGCTACGGCACGATGGAAGATTTGGAAGAACTCATCCGCGAGGCGGACAAGCGCGGCATTGGCCTGATGTTGGATATGGTGTTCAACCACACCTCCACCGAGCATGCATGGTTCCAGCGGGCACTGGCCGGTGAGAAAAAGTATCAGGATTACTACATCTTTAAGAACGGAACCCCGGACAATCTGCCCACAAACTGGGTGTCCAAGTTCGGTGGCCCGGCATGGCAGTATGTGCCGCAGCTGGGCAAGTGGTATCTGCACCTGTTCGATGTGACACAGGCAGACCTGAACTGGGAGAACCCGGCGGTGCGGGAAGAAATGGCCGACATCCTCCGTTTCTGGAAGGCGAAGGGAATCAAGGGATTCCGCTTTGATGTGGTCAATCTGATTTCCAAACCGGAAGTGTATGAGGACGACTTTGCGGGCGATGGCCGTCGCTTCTACACCGATGGCCGCAATGTCCACAAATACCTGAAAGAATTGGTGGCGGCAGGCGGCATCGACGGCATGGTGACGGTGGGCGAAATGTCCTCCACCTCGTTGGAAAACTGCATCGGATACACTGCTGCGGGCAACCATGAACTGTCTATGTGCTTCAACTTCCATCATCTGAAGGTGGACTACAAGAACGGCGACAAATGGGCACTGATGCCTGCCGACCATCTTGCCCTGAAAAAACTGTTCCAGACATGGCAGGAGGGGATGCAGGCGCATGACGGCTGGAATGCGCTGTTCTGGTGTAATCACGACCAGCCCCGTGCCGTGAGTCGCTTTGGCAGCGATACGGCCTACTGGAAGGAAAGTGCCAAGATGCTGGCCACCGCTATCCACTTTATGCGCGGTACGCCGTATATCTATCAGGGCGAAGAATTGGGAATGACCAATGCGCACTTTACCTCCATTGATCAGTACCGGGATGTAGAAAGCCTGAATTACTACAACATCCTGCGCGGCGAGGGCAAGTCCGAGGCCGAAACGCTCGACATCATCGCCCAGCGTAGCCGTGACAATGGTCGTACCCCGATGCAGTGGGATGCCAGCGCGAACGCAGGTTTCACCACCGGTACGCCCTGGATCGGCACCGCCGATAACTATCAGACCATCAACGCCGCCGCCGAGATGGACGACCCGGACTCGGTGCGCAGTTTCTACAAGACGCTGGTGCACCTGCGCAAACAGCACAAGGTCATCAGCGAGGGGAAAATCGAGTTCCTCTTCCCGGAAAATGCTGACCTGCTGGCCTACCGCCGCTATGGTGCGCCGGACGGAGAAGAACTGCTGGTGCTGTGCAACCTGACCGGACACGAAGTACCCGTCACCCTGCCGGAGCGCTGGGCCGGTGCGGAAAAGCTGCTGGGCAACTACACGGAAACGGCTGCTGCGCTGCGCCCGTATGAGTGCACAGTTCTGAAAAAATAAAAACAAGGTGTGTCCACCCGGACGCACCCTGCAAAAATCCATATAGGATAATGACAGGAAAAATGAAGAAGCAGGAGGCAATCAAATGGGACTCTTTCAAAATCTGTTCAAAGGGAATGCAAATGTTTCTTTTGAGGCACCGCCCATGACAATTTTGACACCCTTAGACGGCTGTGCAATGAATCTGGGAAAATTGCCTGATGAGGTTTTTGCAAGTGGAACATTGGGCAATGTTCGCAGCCAAGGGAGAGGTAGTGTTCTGTTTCCCCTCCCAGCACAAGCTGTGCGTATTCCAGAGGCTTGTTGTACAGCAACCAGTCCAATTCGGCCCGCTGTGCCGGGGAGTTACCGTATTCGTCCTCAATGGCGATGCAGTCGATGGAAAGAATGGTTCCATCCTCGAACCGGGCTTCTACCCGGTTAGTGTCCATGTTGTAGTGGCAGGAAAGCAGTTTGTTCATGGTAAAACTCCTTTTATATAAGGCGGTGTCAGTTCGATTGTCCATATCCCTACCAAGAATCAAAGTTGATGTACATTTGATGTGTGGTATAAACTGGTAATTTGAGATGCGCTATTCGCCGGTGAAAGCAGTCTGTTTTCACCCCATTGCATAAAAATCAGGTGCCGTTTTCAGGGGCTGATTTTGCCTCTGCACATTTTTGCACACTTTTTGCACACCGGAATAGCTGGATAACAGATGCAAAACGGAACAACATGTGCGGATAATGCAAAGAATGCAAAACGTAAAATCACGGCAAAACGCTAAAAACAACGAAACTGCGTGATTCTGAAAATTGACGATTGTTGCACATCGGTTTCTCTTAATCAGTGGGTCCTGGGTTCGAGTCCCCGATGGTGCACTAAAGAATGCCTTACACGAAAGTGTAGGGCGTTTTTTATTGCTCTTTTTCAAGAAGGCACAATCTGTTGTACCATTGGGGATACTCGAACAGGGCGGCGGCACGCAAGTGCCGTAAGGAACGCCACAGTGCGGCGTTCCTTAGCCCGCGGGCACTTTACTTTTTACGCACCGTTTGCTATGGAATAACGGTTCAGGTATCTGCCAACTATTTTTATATCGTATAAATTACTCCTCCGCCAACTCCACCACCAATTTGGCTTCGGTGGCGGCGATGGCAAGTTGGAGCTTATTCTCTAAGTTTGTCTTTTGCAGCATATTGATGACGTGGTACTTCACGGTGGATGGCTCGATGCCGAGTTCTTTTGCGATCTCGTTATAGGACAGCCCGCGCACAAGACAGCGCAAGACCTTCATCTCGCCTTTGGTGAACTCTGCGCTCATGGCGGTGCCGATCTCCACGCTGGGCGGTGCATCGGGAAAGATATGCTCCCCCGCCATCGTGCGGCGCACGACCTGCATCAGGGTCCCTTCATCGCCGTCCTTATACCACAGGCTGTCCGCACCCACGGCCTTGGCCCGGGCTAAAACCTGTGTGTCAATAAGCGAGGTCGCCACCACGATCTTGATTTCCGGGTGCGCTTTTCGTATCTTTTTGGCGGCGGCCAGACCGTTTTCGCGGTGTTCGGTCTGCACATCCATCAGCACAAGGTCGATGTCCTCGGTATCGCACAGGATCGGAGCCTCTGCAGCGCCGGGGATAGACACAGCAAGCTGATACCCGTCCTCGT